>ERZ1106952.334-NODE-334-length-25133-cov-7.522370_pt1 | contig 25133 bp, 16 predicted proteins | sample MGYA00403677_ERZ1106952 | MGnify/ENA primary metagenome ERZ1106952 (study PRJEB35170, sample SAMEA104062415) | human gut metagenome | biome: human gut; feature: human-associated habitat; material: faeces | place: Denmark | collected 2012-05-14 ...
TTTTCGCTATTGCGAGCAAGTGAAAGCCTCGCGCACCTTCAGCTTAAAACAAATTTTGAGAATCTCTTTTATTCCTCTTCCACCCTCTCCCCGATGGGGATATAGGGTTTGCGCTTTGCCACCGCCTGGTAGCCGGGGCGGATGATCTTGCCTCCGTTGGTGATCTCCTCCATGCGGTGCGCCGACCATCCCGCGATGCGCGCCACCGCAAAGAAGGGGGTGTACAATTCGCGCGGCAGATCGAGCATATCGTATACAAATCCCGAATAGAAGTCCACGTTCGGCGCAACGCCCTTGTAAATGCGCCGTTTTTCCGCGATGACTTCCGCCGCCGCCTGCGCCACATATTTGCGCATTTCGTATTCCTCTTCCATGTGCTTCTCGATGGCGAGTTTTTCCGCAAACGTCCGCAGTATATCGGCGCGCGGGTCGGAGAGGGAATACACGGCATGCCCCATTCCGTATACGAGACCGGTGTGGTCGTATGCTTCTTTGTCCACGATTTTCGCCACAAAATCTTTGAGTTTGCCCCGGTCATAGTCGGGAACATTTTCCTTGATGCAGTCGAACATTTCGCAGACGCGGATATTCGCGCCGCCGTGTTTTGGCCCTTTCAGAGAACCTAAAGACGCGGCAACCGACGAGTAGGTGTCTGTACCGGAAGAGGTGACGACGTGCGTGGTGAACGTGGAGTTGTTGCCTCCGCCGTGTTCGGCGTGCAGTACGAGGCACAAATCGAGAACCGTCGCCTCGAGGGCGGTGAACTTGCTGTCGTCGCGCAGCATGTGCAGGATATTTTCCGCGGTGGATAGATCTTTGCGCGGTTTATGGATGAACAGCGACGCGTCCGAATGATAATAGCTGTACGCTTTCTGGCTGTAAACGGTCAGAAGGGGAAACTGCGCGATGAGTTGGAGCGCCTGGCGCAGCACATTCTTTTTGGATGTATCGTCCGGCCGCGGGTCGTAGGAATAGAGGGACAGCACGCAGCGGGCGAGCATATTCATCATGTCGCGCGAGGGCGCCTTCATGATGATGTCGCGCACGAAGGAAGGGGGGAGCGAACGGAAGTCTGCAAGAATTTCGCAGAACCGTTCGAGCTGGCTTCTCGTGGGCAGATGCCCGAACAGCAGCAGGTGCGTGGCTTCCTCGAAGGCGAATCGGCGCCCCTGTGCGCCTGCGACCAGATCGCGCACGTTGATGCCGCGGTAGTACAGTTCGCCCTCCGCGGGGATTTTATTGCCGCCTTTATCCTTGCCGAAGGCTACGATTTCGGAGATTTCGGTGAGTCCGCACACCACGCCGTTGCCGTTGATGTCGCGAAGTCCGCGCTTCACGTCGTATTTTTCATACAGCTTGGGGTTGATGATGTCGCTCTTGCTCGCAATTTTGGCAAGTTCCATGATGTCCTGCGCGTACTTCGAGTATTTCTTCATAATGTGTTCGCGAATTTCGGAATAATGTTCCATGTGCGTCCTCCTTTTTTTCAGATTCCGCTCCGCCCCGTATCGTCGGGCGATGCGATTTATAATTATACCGCCGTGCGGGCGGTTTATGTTATAATTATACCATAATTTGTATAATAAGTCAAGCACGGGGTGTTTGATTTGTAAAGCACAAAACAATTTACACAAACTTTACACCTTTTTGGCAAAATTTTATCGTAAATTAACGTTCATATCTATTGAAAATTGTTTTATGTTGTGATAAAATAGATTCGTTGAATATTATAATGAGGGGCGCAGTATGCGCTCTTATTCACGACGGAGGTAGGTTTCATTGGCTAAAAAGATCGACGTTCCTTTCAACGGCACGAAGGAACAGGAAGAGAAGCTCCGCAAGGCGATTGCGGAGATCAAAATTGAGCATAAGGGGCAGGGGCTGATGATTGCCGCGCTGCAAAAGGCGCAGGAGATCTACGGGTATCTGCCCGAAGCGGTGCAGCAGATCATCGCGGACGAGCTGGGCGTATCCCTGGCGGAAGTGTACGGCGTGGCGACCTTCTACGCGCAGTTCTCGCTGTACCCGAAGGGGCAGTACAAGATCGGCGTGTGCCTTGGCACCGCCTGCTATGTAAAAGGCTCGGGCGACGTGTACAAAAAGGTGTGCGATACCCTGCACATCGAGGGCGGTCAGTGCACAGACGACCTGAAGTTCTCCCTCGACGCGACCCGCTGCATCGGCTGCTGCGGCCTGGCGCCCGTCATGACCATCAATGACGACGTGTACGGCAAGGTCACGCCCGACGAGGTAGAGGGCATCCTCGCCAAGTACAGAGACTGATGCGCGAACTCGCACTCAACATCCTCGACATTGCGGAAAATTCCCTCTCTGCGGGCGCAAAGCTCGTGGAGATCGAAGTCTGCGCCGACTTTGCGGCGGACAGGATGTCCATTTCGATCCGCGACGACGGCAAGGGCATGAGCAAAGAGATGCTCGCGACGGTGTGCGACCCGTTTACGACCACCCGTACCACCCGCAAGGTGGGCATGGGGTTGCCGCTGTTCAAGTACTCGGCGGAGAGCGCGGGCGGAAATTTTTCCATCGAGTCGGAGGAGGGGAAGGGCACTTCTGTGCGCGCGGAATATCAGATCGGTCATGTCGACCGCATGCCCTTGGGGGATTTCGGCGGCGTGGCGCTGCAGCTGGTGACGATGAACCCGAACACCGATTTCGTAATTTCCGCAAAGAGCGGGGAGGGGGAAGGCGTTCTCGATACGCGGCAGATGCGGGAGATTTTGGGGGAAGACATTCCCTTCGGCGCGCCCGAAGTGCGCGCTTTTCTGAAGGAATACATCAAAGAAAATTTAACGGACATTTTTGGAGGTAGGTTATGAAGAGTTTGGAAGAACTCCGCGCGCTTCGCGAAAAGATGAAGTCGCAGACGGACAACCGCAGCGTGGCAGGCTCCGACGAAACGGTCATCAAGGTCGGCATGGCGACGTGCGGCATCGCGGCGGGCGCGCGCCCCGTTCTGGACGCGCTCCTCGACGAGGCGGATAAACGGCATCTTCACAACGTGAGCATATCGCAGACGGGCTGCATCGGCATGTGCCGCATGGAGCCGATCGTCGAGGTATTCAAGGACGGGCAGAAGTACACATACGTTCTCATGACGCCCGACAAGGCGCGCAAAGTGATGAACGACCACGTCGTCAACGGCAACGTCGTCAAGGAATATCTCATCGGCGAGAATTAAGGGCGGAGGAGTTTAAAGTTACATGTTCAGATCGCACATACTTGTCTGCGGAGGTACGGGCTGTACTTCCGGCAATTCGATGAAAATTTACGACGCACTCGTCGCCCGCATCCAGAAGGAGGGGCTGGAAAACGAGGTGCACGTCACCAAAACGGGCTGCTTCGGCCTGTGCGCGCTCGGCCCCATCATGATCGTCTACCCCGAGGGCGCCTTCTACTCGCAGGTGAAGGTGGAGGACGTGGACGAAATCATCGACGAGCACATCATCAAGGGCCGCATCGTCACCCGCCTTCTGTATAAGGAGACGGTCGGCGAGGACGGCAACATCAAGGCGCTCAACGATACCAACTTCTATAAAAAACAGCACCGCGTGGCGCTGCGCAACTGCGGCGTCATCAACCCCGAAAAGATCGAGGAGTACATCGCCTACGACGGCTACGAGGCGCTCGGCAAAGTTCTCACCGAGATGACCCCGCAGGACGTCATCGACGAAATCTCCCGTTCGGGTCTGCGCGGCCGCGGCGGCGCGGGCTTCCCCACGGGCAGGAAGTGGCAGTTCGCCAAAAACAGCCCCGGCAAAAAGAAATACGTCTGCTGCAACGCCGACGAGGGCGACCCCGGCGCGTTCATGGATCGCTCCATTCTCGAAGGCGACCCGCACGCGGTCATCGAGGCGATGGCGATCGCGGCGTACGCCATCGGTTCCGACCAGGGCTACATCTACGTCCGCGCGGAGTACCCCATCGCCGTGCAGCGCCTGACCATCGCCATCAAGCAGGCGCGCGAATACGGTCTTCTCGGCAAAAATATCTTCGGCTCGGGATTTAATTTCGATTTGGATATCCGCCTCGGCGCGGGCGCGTTCGTCTGCGGCGAGGAGACGGCGCTGATGACCTCCATCGAGGGTCACCGCGGCGAGCCTCGGCCCCGCCCGCCCTTCCCCGCGGTCAAGGGTCTGTTCGGCAAGCCGACCATTCTCAACAACGTCGAAACGTACGCGAACATCCCGCAAATCATCTTGAAGGGCGCCGATTGGTTCGCCTCCATGGGCACCGAAAAGAGCCGCGGCACCAAGGTGTTCGCGCTCGGCGGCAAGATTCATAACACCGGTCTCGTCGAAATCCCGATGGGTACCACCATGCGCGAGATCATCTACGACATCGGCGGCGGCTGCCCCAACGGCAAAAAGTTCAAGGCGGCGCAGACGGGCGGCCCCTCGGGCGGCTGCATCCCCGCGCACCTCATCGATACGCCCATCGACTACGACAACCTCATCGCCATCGGCTCGATGATGGGTTCGGGCGGCCTCATCGTCATGGACGAGGACAACTGCATGGTCGACATCGCGAAGTTCTTCCTCGAATTCACCGTCGACGAGAGCTGCGGCAAGTGCACCGCCTGCCGCATCGGCACCAAGCGCCTGTACGAGATGCTGTGCAAGGTGACCGACGGCACCGCGACGATGGAAGATCTGGACAAGATGGAGGAGCTTTGCTACTACATCAAGGAGAACTCCCTCTGCGGTCTCGGGCAGACGGCTCCCAACCCCGTGCTGTCCACCCTGCATTACTTCCGCGACGAGTACGAGGCGCACGTTCGCGACAAACGCTGCCCCGCGGGCGTCTGCAAAAAGCTGCTCCGCTACCAGATCGTGGCGGACAAGTGCAAGGGCTGCACGCTGTGCGCGCGCAACTGCCCCGTCGGCGCGATCTCCGGCACCGTCAAGGAGCCGCACGTCATCGACCCGAACAAGTGCATCAAGTGCGGCGTGTGCATGGATAAGTGCAAATTCGGCGCGGTCATCAAGGCATAACGGGGAGGAAAGTTCATATTATGGTACATTTGAAGATAAACAATATTCCCGTAGAGGTCAAGGAGGGGAGCACCATTCTCGAAGCCGCGAAGGTCGCGGGCATCAACATCCCCACCCTCTGCTATCTGAAGGATATCAACGAAATCGGCGCCTGCCGCGTGTGCGTGTGCGAGGTCAAGGGGGCGCGTTCGCTCGTTGCGGCGTGCGTGTATCCCGTCAATGAGGGCATGGAGGTGTTCACCAACACCGAAAAGGTGCGGAAGAGCCGCAAAACCACCCTCGAACTGCTCCTTTCCGACCACAAGAAGGAGTGCCTCTCCTGCGCCCGCTCCACCAACTGCGAACTGCAGAAGCTCTCTTTGGAATACGGCTGCGACGAAAACCGTTTCCAAGGCGAAAAGACGAAGAGCGAGCAGGATCTCTCCACGAGCTACCTCGTGCGCGACAATGAAAAGTGCATCCTCTGCCGCCGCTGTGTTGCGGTGTGCAGCAAGGTGCAGGACGTCGCCGTCATCGCGCCCGCCCGCCGCGGCTTTGCAACGCACATCGCGTGCGCGTTCGAATCGGATTTGGCGGATGCGCCCTGCGTGGCGTGCGGCCAGTGCGTGGCGGTCTGCCCCACGGGCGCCCTCCGCGAGCGCGAGGAGATCGACAACGTGCGCGACGCCATCAACGACCCCGAAAAGGTCGTCGTCGTGGCGGCGGCTCCCGCCGTGCGCGCGGCGATCGGCGAGGAGTTCGGCTATCCCATCGGCACCAACACCGAGGGCAAAATGTTCACCGCCATGCGTATGCTCGGCTTCGATAAGGTGTTCGACGTGAACTTCGGCGCCGACCTCACCATCATGGAGGAGGCGAACGAGCTGCTGCACCGCGTGAAGGAGGGCGGCACGCTGCCCATGTTCACGAGCTGCTCGCCCGGCTGGATCCGCTACGTCGAGTACTACTACCCCGAACTCATCCCCAACCTGTCCTCCTGCAAGTCGCCCATGCAGATGTTCGGCGCGACGGTCAAGACCTATTGGGCGCAGAAGGAGGGGATCGACCCGAAAAATATCTACGTCGTCGGCGTCATGCCCTGCACGGCGAAGAAGTTCGAAAAGACGCGCGAAAACGAGAGCGCGAGCGGCTACCCCGACATCGACGCGGTTCTCACCACCCGCGAGCTCGCCAAGATGATCAAGACCTCGGGCATCCTCTACAACGAGCTGCCCGACGGCACCTTCGACAACCCGCTCGGCGAATTTACGGGCGCGGGCGTCATCTTCGGCGCGACGGGCGGCGTCATGGAGGCGGCTCTTCGCACCGCGGCGGAAAAGCTTACGGGCAAGCCGCTGGATAACATCGACTTCAAGCAGGTGCGCGGCATCAAGGGCATCAAGGAAGCGGAGTACGATTTGAACGGCGTCAAGGTCAAGGTCGCGGTCGCTTCGGGTCTCACCAACGCCAAACAGCTGTGCGAGAAGATCAAGAAGGGCGAGTGCGACTACACGTTCGTGGAAGTCATGTGCTGCCCGGGCGGCTGCGTCAACGGCGGCGGTCAGCCTATCCAGAGCGCGTACACCCGCAGGCAGGTAGACCTGCGCTCCAAGCGCGCCAAGGCGCTCTACGACGAGGACAAAAAGGCGCATATCCGCAAGAGCCACGAAAATCCGGCGATCCAGGAACTTTACAAAGACTTCTTCGGCGAACCCGGTTCGCACAAGGCGCATGAGATCCTGCACACCTCGTATGTAGACAGAAAGCACAAATAATCGGATAACGTATAGCAAAAATCCGTTCCGCGCAAATTGCGCGGAACGGATTTTTTGTTTTTGTAGCAGAAACAATCAGGCGCGCGCGATCGGTCTTCAGACATGGATGCGGCATACGAAAACAAAAGATTGCCCTGTACAGGTCGATCTTTCGGAAAAAATGATCGGTCGATTTTTAAGGGAACGGCGCCCAAAGCGGACTTTCTCCGAATCAGGGGATCCGATTGTCGATCCGCCGCTTTCAGAGGCAGAAAAGAACCGGAGCCTCCGACTGTAAAACGGCATCCGCGTACCGTTCTGGCGGATGGGGATTTCCAATATCCGTATTTCTGTCCGGGTTTCAGAAGAGTCGGGGCAGTGTCTTCCTGTTGTGAGAGGAATGTTCTGTCGATTCTGAAAGAATAAAAAATTCAGTAAAAAAATTGCGCAACATGAGTGCTGTATCAGGAAACATGAATATATTTACAAAATGAAAACCGTGTGGTAAAATAGATTTATCAAAAACAGAATGGGAGTCAAAACATGAAAAAGAGTTTTATCATTGCTTTGATGACGATCTCTTTGCTGTGTGGCGTTTTGAGCGCAGGGCTGGTGTCCGCATCGGATACCGGTGCTGCGGACGGGCTTTCGATCAGCCTATCGGATGATTTTACCGCTATACGGACCGGAGAGAGCGTGGGGGAAGTAAGCAATCTTGTGTTCGACGGAAATGCGGAGTACGGCGCGGTGCCGGGATCTGCCTGGGGGGCGACGGTGAGCGGCGGAGACGGGAGCATTCTGTATACGCTGACGGCGAACGAAGGGGAAGTGCTCACGGGCGGAAATGTTTCGTTTACGGCAGGCGGCGGGCATGCCGGCGGCGTGTACTGGTACAACGCATCCAATCAGTTGGGTGCCAACCTGAAAGTGTCTGTCAGCACGGACGGGAATGTTTGGACGGAATTGTTCGACTTTGACAAGACGGCGGGATACGTAAAGACGAACGAGCAGGCATCGGCGGCGTCGGGCAGGTATTCGAATACCGATTCGCCCCTGTCTCTGGACGCGTACATAGCGAACAGCCATGTGGCGTATATCCGTTTTGACGTGGAGCATTTCACGGCGGCGGAAACGGGCATTGCGGGCTGGGACCAAACGGGCATCCCGCTTGGCAAAGTGGGATTGTGCCTGTACAACATCGCTATCCATGCCGACCAGGGCGAACTTGCGGGCATCGAGCTCGAGAACGACTGGACGCAGGGAGGCAGCGTCGGCACGTTTGAAGGGGTGATCGATTGGGGCGGCGTCGTCAAGGATGAGGCGGCGGGAAACAAGGACTACGCGCTCATTCCCGCCAAGGTCTGGGGCGCCGTAGTGGATACCTGCTCCGGATATCTCACCTACGCGATCTCCGCCGATCGCGGTTTACAGATGAAAGATCTTGCTTTGCAGCTCCGGTTCGCCTGTTTTGAGAGCCTGAGCCAGTTTTCGAACGGCAACGCGGACGTGAAGGTGCAGGTCAGTAAAGATCTTGTCAACTGGCAGACGGTGTACAGTTTTTACGAGCAAAACGGAATGGATCTTTCCTTTTCGCTGAACGATGTGAAAGTGAATCTTGGTGCGTACAGCGACGGGTACGGCATCATGTATGTCAAAGTCGTGCTGCAGTGTCCCGAAGTCGATCGGGTGGCGCTCAATCAGATGCCGATCATTCTGAAAGAGGTGCATTTTACGGCCTCGCAGGAGCCGTTCGCGGGCAAGACAGAGATAAACCATGTATTCGGGAATGACAAGGGCACCGCTCTAAGTGAAAATTATGCGGGCATCGTGGAGTCGGACGGCGTTTATGACGGAAACTCGACTTTCGGGTTGATCCCTTCCGGCAGCTGGGGCGGCGAAGTCAATGCGTCGAACGGGTATGTTGTATACAAATTGACGGCGCCGGAAGGCCGGATGTTTGTCAATCTGCAGTGGGATATGGCCTATAAGATGCTGGAAGGATCCGATCTGATCCTGTCGGTAGGCTACGACGGCGAGAACTTTACGGAATTTTTCGATGCCGCGGAAGTTTTGGGGGACAGAGCATACGAAAATCTGCTGGTTCGGCCGGTAGAGGAGGCGATACCGTACCGCGAACTCAGCCTGAATCTGTACGAGGCCGTGCGCAACAAGCGTGAAGTGTATGTCAAAGTCGAGATCTTGCATCCGACGGAAACGGTGGCGCTCAATGCATTGAAGGCGGAGATCTTTGAAATTTCCGTGTACAGCACGACGGCGGAATACGAGGCGGTCGGAAATATTTCCTATGTGCTCAACGGCGGCGCCATGACGGGAGAGGGAAACCCGACGCAGTACACGCAGGGGCAGGAAACGATCATGTTAAATTCTCCCGAACGCGAATATTACACGTTTGCCGGGTGGTACGAAAACCCTGATTTTTCGGGAGAGGCGGTCACGGAGATCGACACGTCCGTACTCAAAGACTGGAATCTCTATGCGAAATGGGAAGCGATCTACTATGCGCTGGATATAACGGTGGAAGGGGAAGGCACGTTGACAAACGGCGATCTTACCCGGATCCAGGCCGGGGAAACGCTGGTCTTGGAAATGGAACCCGCGCAAGGCTGGCTCATCTATTCTCTGCGCATCGACGGGGCAGAGGTATTTTTGACGGGCGGCACGACTTACACTTTGAGACAGGTCTCGGAAAACCACACTATTTTTGCCTCGTTTATGGAGCGCACGACGCTGCACGGAGATTTTTCTATCCGCTATGACGAAAGTCAGATGTATGGCAATGACTGGAAAGAGGGGCTGTATGATTTTGAAAATTTGTATATCACGGACGAATCTTTCCATGCATTGGGGATCGACGGCGGAGTCGGGTACATAACGTATAAGTTTGCGGCGGATGGCGGCAGGACTTTTGAATCGGCGACGCTGGTGACGGAAGCCAAATTGTTTGATTTTCTGGGAATGCAGACAAACGAACGGGTGGACTATTACATCAGCTACGACGATTCCGATTACCGCCTCGTTTACAAGAGTTTGCTGAACAAACAGGGAGAGAATTTCGTCACGGTCACGCAGAATCTGAGCGAATATGTGGTCGGCCGCACCGAATTTTATCTGAAAGTGGAAGTGGGGTCCAATTCGGCGAACTGGACGCTGCTCAAGAGTCTGGACATCCGCTTTACCTATGAAGTGGTGGAGCTGACCATCGATTACGGCGATTACCGGGACGTTTTGTACACCCAGGAGAAGGGAACGCCTCTGGATCTTTCGCAGATCCGCCTTCAGGAGGGGTATGTGCTGGATTCAGACAAGATCTATACGGATAAGGAGCGCACGCAGGAATGGGATCTGCTTGAACCGGTCACCGGGGATCTCGTGATCTATTTGCCTGTCACGCGCGTGGACGGAAAGATCCATTACGTATTGAACGACGGAACAAACAATGCGTCCAATCCGGAAATTTACGATTCGACGAGTGCGGTCGTGCTCCTGGATGCGGTGCGCGAAGGGTACGTCTTTGCGGGATGGTATGCGGATGAGGCATGCACGCTTCGTGTGACGGAGATCGCCGCGGGCAGAACGGGCGACATCACGCTGTATGCGAAGTGGGTGCCGGACAGTGCGGAGGATATTCCCGTTAAATGGACGATCGATTATGTCCTGAACGGAGGGCAGAATACGGCGGCGAATGCCCCGACCTATCAGACGGAGAAGGGTTTCAAATTGCAGGCGCCCACCCGCGTGGGGTATCGCTTTGACGGCTGGTACACCGATCCGGATTTCCGGAGCCCGATCAGCGAGATCGCGCCCGGAACGCAGGGACCTGTCACGGTATATGCGAAATGGACGGAGACGGAAAAGGCGGAAACGGGCGGATGCAGCGGAAATATCGGCATGGCAAATCTGGCGGCGGCATTGGCGGCCGGGTTGGCAGCGGCGGTTTTACTGCGCAAGGGAAATGCGCATAAGGAGGGAAAATGAAAACAAAATCGAGAGCTCTCTGTCTCGGGATCATGTTCTTTGTCTTTTCTTTGGCAATCCTGATCGGCGTTCTTTCCGCGGGGGGATCGCTCCGTGTGGAAGCCGATCAGTTGAGCGGACGTTGGATAAAAACGCCGTCTGTGGATACGACCGTAAACGAGCAGGAAGGGGATTTTTCTATCGCGGTGATCGGCGATCAGCAGATCGTCGAGGGATCCTGGAAAGAATACCTCGAGGCGAGCTATGATTATCTTGCCGAAAACGGCGAGGCGATGAATCTGAAAATGGTTCTCAACGTAGGGGATATCTTCGATGTAGTGGATTTTGCTTCCATGATCGGCGGATATGATTCGGAAGATCCTTACGGCTCCAACCGCGGCGATGACCCCGAAAATAAGTATTGGTGGCAGCAAAAGAAATTTGTCAGCGACCAGGTGCAGAAGCTGGAAGACGCGGAGATCCCCGTGGCTTTGACGATGGGCAACCACGATTACGAGGATATGGCGTTCAGTTATCGCATCAACAAGACTTTCAACGAGGCGTTTCCGCTTTCGCGGTTTGAAAAATATGCGGCGGGAACGGAGGGCGTCTTAGACGGCACCCACTATTTCGGCGGCGCGCAGTACGACGATATCGAACAGGCCTACTATTATTTTGAAGGGAACGGACAGAAATATCTGGTCCTGTGCTTGGGGCTGTACCCCAACGACGAGATGATCGCCTATGCAAATGAAGTGGCGGCGGAGAACGCCGATTGCAAGATCATCGTCAATACGCACGCGTACATGGATGTCGACGGAACGCTGGAAGCGCGCGGCGACTATCTCTGGAATAATTTTCTCTCGCTGCACGAGAATATTTTCATGGTCGTGTGCGGGCATTCCTGGTATGACGGCAGTATCATGCGCAAAGTGGATTTCGGCGTCAACGGCAACCCCATTTACCAGTTCATGATCAACACGCAGGGAGAAGAATTCGGCGGAGCGGGCGTCTTTGCGCAGATGATCTTCCGCGCGGACGGAACGGTGGACTGCGCTTATTACGCACCGGCTGTGGAAAAGTATGCGGCTGAACTGGGTCTCGGCGAAAATGCGGGGATGTACTTCATGGAAGAAAACCAGTTTACTTTCGATCTCGGCATCCGGCCGCTCGCGAGCACGGAAGGAGGGGAAACGCTCGTCGGCAAGGAGACGCAGGGCACGCGCATTTACGACAATTATGTCGTTTACGATCCTTCATCCGCACGTTGGCTGCAAAATGTGTATGCCTATAAAAATGCGGGGATCACAGAGAAAAAGGGCCTTTCCGCGACAGACGGAACGGGATATGTCACCTATAAACTTTTGGCGGGCGATGCAAACCGATACAAGGGCCTTACGGTGCTTCCGTTCTGCAAATTTCCCGATAGCGGTTACGCGGCGTTTCAGGTCGATCTTTCGACGGATGGAGAAAATTGGCTGACAGCCCTGTATCAGGACAACGCGACCGGCCGGAGCGGGGAGAAATTCATCCTTGACAGGTATGTCACGGGCGCCGAAGAACTCTGGCTGCGGGTCTATATCACCGGCGATGGTTTCAGCCTCACTTCGATCGAATTTCAGGCCCGGACGGTAAAGACCGTTCTGGCCGAAGCAGGGGAGTCCTTCCAGGTCAGTTTCGAAAGCGCCGCCGCGAGCAGCTCCGGTTGGTCGGACGGGATGCTGGACAGCTTAGATGCCTATCTCGTGGATTCCCTGCTCGGCACGGGCTCTCCCTATTACCAGGGAGCAAAGGCATATATCACTTACTGTTTTGATGCGCCCGAAGGCGCCGCGCTGAAAACTCTGGATTTCTTCTGCGTCATGGATATCGCGCAGATCGCGCGGACGTATTCGTTTGATGAGCGCATCTATAATGGGATCACTTATTCCGAAGCGCAGACGTTCGGATTCAAAGAAAAAGATTCCGAGCTTGCCCTACGCATTCTGATCAGCTATGACGGCGGCAAGACCTTTGAAACGCTCGTCACTTACAATAACGCGGATTATTACGGGTCAGGCGTAAATTTTCAGTATTCACTTCCGGTAGAGGGCCGTACATCTGCAGTCGTCAAATTGCAGTACTTTGGTACCACTTGGACGGATGTCGGGTTCAAGAGCATCCTTTTTGAGGGTTCTTACAGCGAGCAGTCTCTGCCCGAATCGGGGTACATCCTCAACGGAGGCAAGGTGTACGGCGATCCTCTTCGCCCCGTAAAGGACGGGTATGTGTTCGACGGTTGGTTTGTCGACGGCGAGCGCGTAGACGATCCGACGGCTTACGAGAATACGGGCGCAGCCATCGAGGCGGAATGGAAAAAGATCATTTCCGTCGTCTATGTGACAGGCGGCGCAGAGAACGCCGCTTCCAACAAGAGCGCGCTCACCGAAGGGGAAACGCTCGTTCTTGCCGATCTCGGCTCCTTCGGCGGCAAGACGTTCGGGGGTTGGTACGATGCGGAAGGAAATCTCGTGACGCAGATCGTCGCCGACCGGGATGTCGTGCTCTACGCCATTTTCTACTGATGACGGCGGGTCCGCTCCGCAGTATATCTGCGGAGCGGCAGATAGCAACATTTGTGCATTACCGAAAAACTTGAATGCATTGAAATTTCATCGTGAATGTAGTAAAATATTCAGGAAAGCATAATTTGGAAGGGGAAAATGTCAGACTACAAAATATTTCAATGCAGGCCGAAGAACTATTATGATCTGGCGATCTACCAGATCGGGCATGAAAAGTGTGAGAGCGACCATTCGTACGGACCGGTCAAGCGGGATTGTTATCTTCTGCATTTTGTGGTATCCGGGAAGGGGTATTATGAGGTGAGGGGAAAGGAGATCCCTCTGAAGGCGGGCGACTGTTTTCTGGTGATACCGGAGGAAAATACCCGTATTTATGCGGAACAGGCGGACCCGTACGAATATTTCTGGATCGGGTTTCGCGGCACGAATGCGCAACAGCTGATGGAGCATATCGGATTTTATGTGAACAACAATTTTGTTTTCAGCTGCAACGAAAACGAATTTGAAGTGCTCAAAGATTATTTCCGGAAGACGATCGATTGCGAGCGGCCGGAAATGGACGAAAAAGAATATATCCGCAGTCTGGGGTATCTGTATCTGATCCTTTCGATGATCAGCCGCCGCGATTCATTCGTTCCGAGCGCCATACGTCTGCATATGGATTTCTGGAAAGAGATCATGGAATACATCGCATTCCACTACGACGCCCCGATCACGGTAGACGGACTGTCCAAGCGATTCGGATTCCACCGCACGACCATTTTCAAGCTCTTTCACAAAAACACGGGAATGTCGCCGACGGAATACATACTCAATTACCGCCTGGACAAGGCGATGAATTTTGTCAAGACGACGGATATGCCGTTTAAGAGCATTGCAATCAACTGCGGATTCAATTCGCTGTCCTATTTTTACAGGTCGTTCAAAAACAAATTCGAGAGAACGCCTCAGCAGATCAGAGTACTGGATTAAAAGGAGATCAGATCATGCAAAAAAAGACTTTATTGAAGAAAACGGCGGGCATCGTGCTCGCGGCGGCGCTCACCTGCGGCGCGCTCACCGCCTGCGGCGGCGGAAAAAATGACGGCGATACGATCATGCTGGATCTGGGTTCGCTGATGCCGACTTCCAACACCACCGCCACGGTGGAAAATCCCGAAGTCATACAGGCGAGCAAATACATCATGGAAGAATACGAGAAACTCACCGGCGTCAAAACGGAATTTGCCACTTCCTACGGGCGTTCTATCTCGGCCACCATCGAGCAGACTTCCGAGTGGTACCAGCACCAGATCGAAAAGGGAAATTGCCCGATCATCGGATATACTTCCCTCAATTACTTCCAGGACCGCGATTACTATGTCGCTCTGGACGAGTATCTCGAATTGCCCAATCCATACGTCGAGGAAGGGCAGCCGGGCAGCGAGCACTGGAAGGATATGTTCTACGACTATGTCTGGGAAGACGGCACCATCCGCAACGTGATGGACGAGGTCGTGGCGATCCCCATCCTGCTTTCGGCCGGCGCACAGACGGGCCTTTATTACAACAAAGAGATCTTTGCCGAAGCGGAAGTACAGCCGCCCGCAAACTGGGCGGGATATATGTCCGTCATCAAAAAGATCGATTCGGAAGGGTATAAGACTTTGCAGCCCAACAGCAGCGAGACGGCGGCGAAGCTGTATACCTGGACGCTCACATTCAGCCTGACTCCCGCCGTTCTGGAATGGATGGGGAAGACGGACGGACAGTTCAACATCGACTACGACAAGGACGGCACCGTGACCAATCTGGAGGTCTTGCGCGGGGTCCTGGAAGGGAAGTTCGATCCCCGTACGGAAGGGCCTGCCAGAGAAGTTTATCTCGAGGCGTTCGATTATTATTCGGATATCCTTCCCGTCGGGTGGCAGGGCAATGACAGCAAGACGGAATGGGATTCGGGAAAACTTGCCATGGTCGAAAACGGAACGTGGAATATCCCGATGGAAAACAGCAATACGGTGCGCAAATTCGATTACGGCCTGTTCCCCATGCCTGTCGCGGGGGCGGATACCTTTCCCGACTATGCACAGGCGCTGGAATATTACGATACTTTCGAAGAGGTGAAGTCGCCCGTTTCCGTTGCTCTGAACATCATGAAGCCGGCAGTTTCCGATTCGAACGGGGAGATCATCCAGGAAAAGCTGGATCTTGCCGTGGATATCCTGATGTGGCTTACCGCCGTAGAGAACTGCAGTGCGATGGCCGAAGAAAAGGGCGGCACGCTCGGCGCCGTGCAGGGCAGCGGTTATAACCTCCTGATCGACGATGAGACGATCGGCTGGAAGAATCAGAAATTCCCGAAACTTTCCTATTCGGCATCCTGGCCGACCGGGTATACATCCGCGCAGTCGAGCATCATCAACAAGAGTTTTGAACAGTGGGTCGACGGGACGATCGGCGATACGACCTTCTTCAATACGCTGTACGATGCACAGAAGACGGGCGCGGAGGCGTATGTAAAGGCGTTCGGCATCGATACGAGCGGCTGGGAGCTGTAACATACGGCTGTCGCGGGAAGCAAAAAATGAAAAAAAGTTTATTGTTGAAAATCGGAGCGATCCTGCTGCTTCTGGCGCTGATCGGCGTGGCGTGGCTGTACGACTTTTACCGCGCGAAATTTTATAAAGTCGAACTGACTTACCTTTCCGACGAGACCCCGATCGCCAGCCAGAAAGATGTCGTGGATTTCACCATACGTGTTACGAAAAACGGTGTACCGTGCGCGGATCACGAGGTCAGCGCTGTCTGTTCGAAGGGGCAGATGATCGTCATGCTCGCCCGCACCGATGCGGACGGCTATGTGGATTTTTCCTACGCGCCGTACAACGAAAGCCGCTATGCAAAGGCGGGGGAAGTCGTGTTTGAGATTGCAGATCTGAGCAATTCGCTGTTTGTGGAAGTGCATGCCACACTCACTTTTTCCATTGTGCTGCAATCGCCTGAGGGGGAGAAATGAAAGCTTTTTTCCGTTACATATGGCAGCATCGGACTGCCTATCTGATGGTCGCTCCGCTGGTCATCGGCGTACTCATATTCTGCTATTATCCTCCCATCCACGGCATCTTTCTCGCGTTTACCGACAAGACGGCCGCCGTGGGGAAACAAGTTACACTGGTGGGATTCCGCAATTTTATCGAACTGTTCCGCGATCCTATCTTCAAAAATTCTTTCGGCACGATGCTTTTGATCCAGATCCCGCGCCTGATCGCGGGGATCTGCGTGCCGCTGGTGTATGCGGAATTTATCTTTGCGCTGCGCAGCAAACAGAGCCAGGCGGTCTATCGTATGCTCGTGTTACTGCCCGTCGTGGCGCCGGGGGTCGTCTCCATCCTTGTCTGGAAGCAGATCTATCAGGTGGACGGACTTTTGAACGGCATCCTTCATATGTTTTCTTCCAAGGCTCCTGCGATCGACTGGCTCGGCGATGCAAACTGGGTCATCTTCGCCATTCTCTTTATGGGCTTTCCCTGGATCGGCGGGGCGCAGGTGCTCATCTATCTCGCGGGGATCATGAACATCCCCAAAGACCTCTTTGAAGCTGCCGATCTGGACGGCGCGACGGCCCTTCAGAAGATCGTGATCATTCATCTTCCCTTGATCTCCGGGCAGATCCGTTATTTTCTGATCTTCGGATTGATCAACGGTTTGCAGGATTACGGTACGCAGGTGGTCCTGACCCAGGGTGGCCCCGGATACGCGACGTATGTGCCCGGATATTATATGTATGAACTGATGAACGTGCACGGAGAGTACGGAAAAGCTTCGGCGATCGGCGTGATACTCTTCCTGATCATCATGGTTTTGACCGCCGTCTCTTTCAAATTTATAAGGTTCGGGAACAGCAAAGATGAAAACTAACGAATCCAGAAGGTGGACCGCGCGCAGAAAGGTTTCACAGGCTATACTGCATATTGTATTGATTTTTTCCCTGATCTTGGTGCTGTATCCGCTGCTGATGATGGTCTTCGGCGCCTTCAAATCGGGTACAGAATACAACAGCAATAAGTGGCTGCCGGCTCTGCCTCTCAGGCTTTCCAATCTGTCCGATGCGTTCGAGTCCATCCGTATCTATCTGTTCAACACCCTCATTGTCGCCCTGTTCGGGATCGTCGGGATGATCGTCATTTCGTCGATGTCTTCCTTTGCCATTTCCAAGCTCAAGTTCAAGGGCAACAAAGTGTGTTTTTATCTGGTTCTGGCGCTGACGATGGTGCCGGGCGTGCTCTCTCTCACGTCGCAGTTTCTGTTGTACAGGAACTTCGGCATGCAGGACAGCCTGATGGCGCTCATTGTGCCCATGTGGACGGGCGGATGCGTATTCGGCGTATTTCTGCTGTGCAGTTTTTACGCCGGTTTGCCCGATGAACTGTTTGAAGCGGCGTCTCTGGACGGCGCGGGCGATTTTATCAAATACTGGAAGATCGCTTTGCCCCTTTCCAAACCGATCCTGGCAACGCTCGTCATCATGCAGATCAGCGGCGTGTGGGGGGATTATATCTGGCCGCGCCTGATCCTGTCGCAGGAAAATTACACGATTGCGGCGGGCCTGGCATTCTCGTTCGAGCTTGTCAGCACGACGGCACAGCCGATCAAATTTGCGGGCTATCTGATCTCTGCGATCCCGGTGGTGCTCCTGTTCATCTTTTTCAACAGGTTCTACGTGGAAGGATTGGCAAGCTCGGGTCTTAAATTATAAGGAGTTTTATGGAACGGATCGGAAAAAAAACCATTCTGGCATTTCTGACGGCGGTCTGCGCCGTGGTCGGGCTGTCCCTCGCTCTGGGTACGACGTCCGTATCGGCGCAGGAAAAGTCGGTCGGCCTCCAATATTCATTTGATTTTACCGATTACAGTGCGGAAAACGGCACTTTGCAGGGTCCGGCTCTTGCCTGGACAAACGATGTCTATGATTACTCCGGGCTTCGGCTGGCGGAGGGCACGGGCGACGAACCTTTCTGCCTCTCTACCTGGCGGGCGGATTTTGCAACGGGGTATGTAACGTATAAACTGAAAGCGGATCCGGGCAAGAGCATCACATCTCTGCGCCTGTCCGTTTCCGGCCGCGTCTTTCATTTTCAGCACGAGGGCTGTAAGGAGTGCCGCATGGAAATCACCGCCGGAAAGACGGACGCCGCGCTGGGCGAGGCGCTGTATACCGTGCAGGCGGATACCGCCGGCATTTCGCTGCCGCGCACCTTTGACCTGAGCGAGCAGGCGAGCGGGGCATCCGAATTCTATGTCAGGATCACGCTGCGCGGCAGCGGCAACACCTGGGTCAATGTCGAGCAGATTGCCTTTACGGGCACGCAGGCGTATGACGGATTCCCCGATGAAAGCGTGCGCGTGTCGGATGCGGATCAGGATCTTTTGTATCGGCTCCCTGCGTCGGGAAGCCTTGCCGTTACGCCGAAAGAGCTGATCGTGGAGACGGACGCGGAATATGAGACGCAGATCCTGGCGGGCCCTGTCGGCGGAACGCTCTCGCCCGTGTCCGGCGATTGGAAGGTCACCCGGACGGGCAGTTACTCTGTCGAATACAGAGTGACGGTAGCGCAATCGCGCGAATATACGGCAGGATATACATTCTATGTCATCAAAGAGGAGTATGCGGACGGATTCGCCACGATCGACGATGGGGTATGGGACAAGAGCGCGATGCAAGATCTGTCCAACTATGTCCTCGGGAGCGGGGCGTCGATCGAGCCGGTCGCAGAAGGGATCCGCCTCGACGGGGCGGCGAGTTATCTGCAGGTCCTCCCGTTCGACAGCCGTTTCAACTTCATCTTCCGGCTCTCTTCGCCGGTAGGCAGCAACGGGCATTTCCGCTTTGCCGTACTGGGAAAAGCGGGGGAAGCGGACTTTTCGACAATGAGCGTGCCAGGACTGTATTTCACGGGCAAGAAAATGTCGACGGGCGGCCTGCTCCTCAACGGGTATTTTTCGGACGGGAACAGCGTATCGCTGCTCGGTCAGCAGGTCCTGCCGACATGGGATGGGGTGCACGGGATCGGTTTCAACCGTCGCGACGCGGAGCCTTTTACCGGACTGGACATCTACATGGACAGCGGAAAGTACGCCTCGTATGCGTGTTGTTATACCGTGAATACGGATAAGTTTATGCCGGAGGGGCAGGTGTATATGGCCTTCGAGGCTTTCAACTGCGATTTCCGGATCGAAAAGATCGTCCGCTCCGATTCGAAAAATCCCGTTTTGAAAAACAGGGACGGGACGGATGCGGAGACTTCGCTCGAGGCCGAAGTAGGCAAAATTTTCACCTTGCCCGACTATGTCATGGAAGACGAGACGGACGGCGTGGTCCCGTACACATTGCAGGTGACCGATCCCAACGGCCAGGCGGTGCAGGTCGAGGACAACGGTTTTTTGATCTTGTACCAGGGCAGGTATTCGGTACTCTATACGGCGAAGGACTATTCGGGCAATACCGGCTCGAAAAATGTCCGCGTCACGGCGCGGCTTCCGGAGGGCGCCGCACAGATGCGTTTTGATCGCGTGCCGGAACAGAGCGGACGCGTCGGCGTCGAGTATATCCTGCCCTGTCCGGAAGTGACCATCGACGGGGAGGCGCAGGAGATCGCCGTGCAGGTGCGTCTGGTGGAGCCGGACGGGACGGAACAGACGCTCGTATTCGAGCCCGGTCAGGCGCAGATCACCTTCACGCCCGAAACGGTCGGGACCTATCAATTTTACTATTCTGTGACCAATTCCGTGGCGACTGTCTGTCAATATTATGCAACGAGCATCAAACTGAACGTGGATCCGCAGGACTCGTATACGGACATTTTTGAGGCGGGATCCTGGACAGGGACGGGCATGAAAGAGACAGACGGCGGGATCCGCATTTCGGGGAGCGCTTTCAGCGTACTGCCTTTCGAAATGAGCAGCGGGATCGAGATCACGGCAGATCTTTCGGGCCTTGGCAACAAAAAGGCGAGCGCAGACGATTATATCGATTGCTGGGCCGCGCTCGCCATCGGGCACGCCCCGCAATATACCCTCTTTTCCGCGCCGGAAGAAGGCTTTATCTATTTCATGTTCTACCGCGAAGACAGCGATTATTATGTGAATGTGCTCGCGCGGAGCAACGGGGTGGATTACGGTATTCTGAACGCGTACCTTTTGGGAGAATCGGAAAAAGTCATCGTATCCGTGCAAAAGCGGTCAGACAGCGAGGCATTTGCGGACAATGTCTATATCTATGTCAATCATGTGCTTGCGAACGCGGCGGTCAGCAGCATGATCGCGTACAGCGATATCGTCGACAACGAAAATTTCTGCTATTTGTCCGTATCCAATTTCGGTACTTCGTCGCAGGCGGCGGAGGCGTACAAATCCCTCGCCATCGAGAAGATCACCGTGTGCGACCAGGAAGCGCCCGTGGTGCAGCTTTCGGGCGAGTGGGTACAGCAGGCGGGGGTAGGGCAGTCCATTCTCCTCCCCGAAGTGACCGTCTCCGATAATCTGAACAACGGTATGCGCACGAGCATTGCGTTTTACGCGCCCGACGGAAAAAAGATCGAATACCATGCGGGAAATTTTGTTCCGGAGAGCGAGGGGACGTATTATCTCATCGTGAAGGCGGTCGACGATGCGGGAAACGATCTGCTTTCCGTTTTCGAACTGGACGTAACGAAAGAAAAGGAATTTCCCGTGGGCTTGGTCGTAGGGATTTCCTGCGGGGCTCTGGTGCTGATCGCGGGCGGTGCGACGGCAGGGGTGCTCCTGAAAAAGAAACACAGAAAAAAGGCCGGAAATGAGTGACTTGATAGAATTTACGATCGGAGAAAGTGAATATTGGTGGTGCGGGGTATCGGATCTTTCTGCGGAGATGCCGTATACCAAGACCTCGGAACGGGAGTTTGATATGCTTACCGAACCGATGGGCAACCACACGAATCCTGTATTTTTCAGCAGTGAAGGCAGATGGGCGTGGATGGAACGCCTGGGGAAATATTGTTTCGGCGGCGGAAAGCTGCGCCTGTATTCGGAGGGAAAGATCGAATACGGCCGGGAAGGAACGCTCAAAGAGGCGTGCCTGCGGGTGGCTTCCAGATATTATCCGACAAACGGAAAGGAGCTTTGCCCGACCGTTTACAGGGGCCCGCAGTACTGTACATGGATGGAGCTGCTGTACGGGCAGAACCAGGCGGGCGTACTGAACTATGCGCGCGAGATCCTGGATACGGGCCTCCCTCCCGGAGAGATCATCATCGACGACGGCTGGCAGGATTATTACGGAAGTCTGGATTTCAATCGCGCAAAATTTCCCGATCCGAAGGCGATGTGCACGGAACTTCGGGAAATGGGGTTCAGCGTCTCCCTCTGGGTCGTGCCCTATGTTTCGCCCGATTCGGAGACCTATCGTTCTCTTTTGGAAAAAGGGCTGCTCGTCATGCAGCCGGACGGGCAGGTCTATCTCGCAAATTGGTGGAACGGTCATTCCGCTCTCATCGATTTCGGAAATCCGGCCGGCCGCAAATGGTTTTTTGATCGGTATCGGGCGTTGCAGGAGAAATACGGGATCCTCGGTCTGAAAATGGACGGCGGCGATGTGCATTTTGCGCCGCAGTACCCGTCCGGATATTCCCAATGTTCCCCGCAGGAACATTGCAGCCTGTATGCGTCTTGGGGCGGCGACAAGGTCGTAAAAGAGCTGCGCGCTTGCATTAAAAATGCCGGCAGACCGTTTGTGGCGCGCATCTCGGACCGCAGGCACAGCTGGGACAGAAAGAACGGCCTCGGGGGGCTGATCGAGCGCATGACGCTGCTCGGCATGTGCGGTTATTACTATTCCTGTCCGGATATGATCGGCGGCGGACTGATCAACGATTACAAAGAATCTGTTCCCTTCGGCACTGAGCTTCTTCTGCGATTCATGCAGTTGAGCGCATTTATGCCGATCATGCAGTTCAGTAAAATTTTTTGGAAGGACGATGAGCGGCTCGCCGAGGTCGTCCGCCGCTACACCCGCATCCATATGTCGCTGATGCCCTACCTGGATTCGCTCTTCAAGAATGCGGCCGGGACAGGCGAAGCGATCGTGCGGAGTATCTTTTATGAATTCAACGAACGGGCGGATCTCAACGATGAATTTATGCTGGGCGATCGCTATCTGATCGCACCGATCGTGCAGGCCGGCCGACAGGAGAGGGAGATCTATCTTCCCACAGGGCGATGGGTCTCGCAGCTGACAGGCAGGGAATATGCAGGGCCGGCAGAAATAACCGAGTATGCCGGGCCGGATGATTGTTCATGGTTTGAACGTATAATGATAGGAGGTCAAAGTGATTAAAAAGAAAGTCACATGTATGATTGCGGCGGCAGTGCTCTTGTTCAGTCTTGTGGGTGTTTCCTGCTCGTCGGGCGGTGCGGAAGCGCCCTCCGCGCAGGCTTATTCCATGCGTTTGCCCGACAATGTGGAGAGCGCAGACGGAGGGTTTGTCGATTACGAAAATTTTATCCGCCAGTATTTGCAGACAGGTGCCTGTCTGGACGGCATCATCCAATCTCCCTATTATGAGGTGAGCGCTGTTTTTTCGGACGGAAGTACGGCCGAGGTATATTCTTACAGTGTCCCGGCCGTCAACAGCGAGCTGCATTCTTTCGGCTATATCGAGGCGACGAAAGATAAATTTCCCATGACGATCACGGTGGAAGCCAAATATGCGGTAAATTCCGCGGTTGTCGTGCCCGAAAAATTCGGGATCACGCCCGTTGTGGCGGACGACAAGGTCTCTTTCGCCGTGGATAGCTACGACGATTATAATCTGCTGTTCAACGGAAAATATAATTTTTCCCGTCCGTACACGATCTTTATCCGGGAGCTTCGGCCGGTGGAGGTGCCCGAAGGCTATCATCTCATCGAATTCAAGCCCGGGATCCATTATGTCGACCGCCTCGAACTGGGAAGCAACACGATCGTCTATCTGCATTCGGGCGCGTATGTGATCGCCAAAGAACCCGATCTTTACACCGAGCAGAGCAGCGTCAATGTGCACGGAAACAACCAATGGGTGGCTTTTTTCCGCGCCGAAGGCAAGCAGAATATCAAGATCTGCGGGTACGGCGTCGTGGATTTTTCCAATCTGAATCTGCATGCCCGCCACCCGCTCTACTTCACCAGCTGCACAAACGTCACGATAGAGGGCGTCACCTTTATCAACGCCGCGCACTGGCACATGGTCTTCATGGACTGCAAAAATGTCAACGTCGACGACGTCGTCCTGTTCGGTTATCGGATCAATTCGGACGGCATCGCCATCTGCAACAGCAGAGATGTCCTTGTGGAAAACAGCTGGATCCGTTCGGGCGACGACCTGTTTGAAGTGAAGGCGACCAATTCCTCCGCGCCGAATGCGCAGACAGGCGGATCGAATATCACTTTCCGGCATAACCAGGCGTGGGCGGAAAAGACGAGAAGTTTCGGCTTTATCCAGGAATCGCTCATGGATGTCGACGGATTGCTGTTCGAAGATTGCAGTTCCATTCTGCAGGTCGCAACGATGTACAACGCCATGGGTGCATTTCTGGTCGTGGTAGGGGACGCCTCTACGGTGCGGAACGTGACTTTCCGCAATTGCGACAGCTATTATTGCCAGGGATTTGTGATGAACGTCATGGTCGGGCCCAATTACTGGTCGGCTTCCGACGATTGGGGCACGATCGAGAATATCACCTTCGACGGTATCCGTTATTACAATGATTTTTCCGGCGAAACGGTCTCCGTGATGGACGGGCTCGAGGTCTCTCCCTATACCCAGGGCATCCAGATCAGCAACCGCGATACGCGCCCCGGAGGTACGGGAAGGTTCGGCGAAGATTCGGCGCTGCAGAACATCACCTTTTCCAATATCGTGCAGGATGGGAAAAAAGTCACCGCATTGGACCAACTTCCCATCGTATATGTCGGCACGAGTGCCGCCCGGAACCACGTGCAGCTGATCGCCTGAATCGGTGCGTGCGGGCAAGGAATCTTATGAATGAAAAAAGCGGGGAGCTGTCAGTAGAGCTCCCCGCTTTTTTGTCGTTTCGGAACAGATCGTTCTATCTTCGCGTGTGCGATGAGAGATATAAATCGTCCTTGCTGGTTGTCAACACAGGGCAGTTACTTTTGATGCGCAAAGGAAGAGATACACCGCCCCGTGCGCGATGACAGATAAAAATCGTCCTTGCTGGCTGTCAATCAAACTCTTAAAATCTCTGCTGTGCACAGGTGAAATATACTGTCCCGTGGCAATTTGCCATATGTTGGGGGCAACGCGCCTTTTTTGCTATGTGTGCCGCAGAAGTCATCCCAATTATGTCTTTTTGAGGCGATACGCCTTTTTTAGCGGGTACATGCCGCAGTCGGAAAAGCCTTCTCTGCGCGCCGCGGGCGTACAATCTCTTTTCTGTGGGCGCGGACGGCTTTAAATTTTCGGCTCGTCGGGGAAAAGTTTTTTGATCATCTGTCCGACGTACTGGACGGGCAGAAGTTCGATTTTATCCTCAAATTTTTTGACGCTCTTGAAATTCTTGGCGGGAAAAATGACGCGTTTGAATCCCATTTTGACGCATTCGTTGACCCGTTTTTCGGCGAAGGTGACGCCGCGCACCTCGCCCGTGAGGCCCACTTCGCCGAACACGGCGGTATATTTTTCAATGGGCAGATTTTTATAGGCGCTCGCCAGCGCCGCGCAGACGGCGAGATCGACCGCGGGTTCGCCCAGGCGGATGCCGCCCATCGCGTTGAGATAGACGTCCTGGTTGTAAAAGGGCATGCCGCACCGCTTTTCCAGCACGGCGATCAG
>ERZ1106952.336-NODE-336-length-25054-cov-111.918397_pt1 | contig 25054 bp, 16 predicted proteins | sample MGYA00403677_ERZ1106952 | MGnify/ENA primary metagenome ERZ1106952 (study PRJEB35170, sample SAMEA104062415) | human gut metagenome | biome: human gut; feature: human-associated habitat; material: faeces | place: Denmark | collected 2012-05-14 ...
ATTCCAACTTTTTTTAAATTTACTATTGTTTTTTAATAGTTAGTCTCAATAAAAGATACTAATATTAATAAAATAATATGACAAATTTTATCGATAATCATTATTTTTATTTATACGATAATGTAAAGGAGTAATTCCGATTTTTCTTTTAAATAATCTTATTAAAGCTTGAGAAGAAGAAAGACCCACTAATGAAGCAATTTCACTAATTGATTTATTGGAAATAATTAATTCTCTTTGTGCCATTTGTAATCTCACATTAGAAATATATTCACCAATTGTAAACTTTGTATATTTAGTAAAACTCGTTTCTAAATGATTAGGAGTAATTGAAACATTACTTGCAATTTCTTCTAAAGATATTTTGCGATTATAATTTTGTACAATATATTTAATTGTTTGTTGAATATATGGTGGTTCATTTGAATAATTTGGTTTATTTTCTTCTACATAAGTTTTAATTCTTATTAACATTTGATAAATTTCATTTTGATACTTTCCTTGATAATAAGTTTTATTTAAATTACTAAGCAAGATTTCTTTAATTGTAGAATATACATTTAATTTATCAACTTCAATATTAATAACAGGTCCATTTATAGTATTGATATAAGAGCAAAAAGAAATAATATCAGGAGAATTAACATGTAAAAAAATTATTTCGAAAGGCTGATCTTTTTTAGGATACATAATATGTTTATTCATACAATTAATAATAATTAATGATCCTTTTTCTAAATTATAATAATTACCTTCATAATAAAAATTACCACTCCCATTAAGAACATAAGTTATCATAATTGAATCCCATTCACTACGTTCAAGATAATACTTTTGTAAGATTTGTTCATAACCAATTGTTTGTACAATATAAGTTAATCCACATAAATCTCGAGGTGGAGATTTAACAACTACTTTAGAAGCTTCTTTATTAGTATCAAGATTTAAAATATATTTCATAATCGTAAGATTTGCACATTTTTCCTTAAGTTAAGCGCTTGAATGACCTATATAATAAATATAAAATAAAATTTAAAGGAGAGCAAATAAAATTATGAAAAAAAATTTATTTAAAAAATTATTAGTCTTATCTAGCATCTTTATTGTTGGATGCAATAACCAAACTACCTCAAATAATTCTACTTCTAACCAAGATACTTCTTCAGCAAGTAATAATGAAAATACTTCATCAAATCAAAACACATCATCAAGTGAAAAAGAATATCACTGGAACGATGATGAAACATTAAAAATCTTAACTATTGGTAATAGTTTTTCTGATGATAGCATGGAATATGTTGCTAACATTGCTTTGTCATTAGGTGTTAAAAAAGTTGTTTTAGGCAATTTATATATTGGTGGTTGTTCTTTAGCTACTCATGCAAGTAATGCTTTATCTGATGCAGCAAAATATGAATATCGTACTAATACAGGAAACGGATGGACCACCACTAAAAATTATATTATGAGTGATGCAATTGTTTCTGAAGATTGGGATTATATCTCTTTACAACAATCATCAGGCAATAGTGGAATTCCTTCAACATACACTGAACCTTTAGCCTATTTAATCGATTATGTTTCTTCTTTAAAAGAAGATAACACAAAACTTGTTTGGAATATGACTTGGGCATATCAACAAAATTCGACTCATAACGATTTTTCAAAATATAATAAAAATCAATTAACTATGTATAATGCTATTACTGATGCTGTTAAACAAGAAGTACTACCTTTAGATGATATTAATTTAGTTATACCAATTGGTACTTCTATTCAAAACGCAAGAACATCTTTTGTGGGTGACAATTTAACTCGTGATGGATATCATTTAACTTATGATTTTGGAAGATATATTGCTGGTTTAACTTTTGTAAATAAATTAACTGGTTTAGATATTGATAATGTTAGCTATAAACCAACTTCACTTGATGAAAACTATCAAAAAGTTGCTATTGAATCAGTTAAAAATGCCATTAATAAGCCATTTGAAGTTACTTCTTCAATTTATAAAGAAGAACCTCAATATGATTATTCAGATTATAATTTATTAGACTTAGAACTCACTGAACTTGCTTATTGGCAATCAATGGATAAAAATTCATATAACAAAGTCATTACTTCGGCAGGTAATAGTAAACAATTCCATGCCACAAAGAGATTTACTAAATTAGATTTACCTCTTGGTACAATTATTGAAATACAAAAAGGGTATCAATATCGTCCTGAAGCATGGAAAGATGATACTGTACAAGCTTCTCGACCAGATAATGTTTCCACTAGAAGAGTTACAATTACTGCTGATTGGTGGGGAGAATATGTTTATCGAGCATTTAACATTTCTAAAACTGGTTTAACCTCTTTAGAAAATGATGAAGAAGCAAAAACTGCTTTAAAAATATATGTTCCTAAAGAAGTAAAAACACCATATACAATTTTAAATTATGAAAAAATAGATTTTGCTTTCTATGATTCTACACACAAAACAAACTATAACAAAGCTATTGATGATAATGCTTCTTTAAGTAAAAAATTCTTTACCACAAAACGTTTCACTAAAGAAGAATTACCTCTTGGCACCATTATTAAAATTGCTAAAGGCTGGCAATATCGTCCTGAAGCGTGGAAAGATGATGCTCCTCAGACTTCTAGACCAAAAAATACTTCTATTGAAGAAGTTGTTGTTACTGAATCATGGTGGAGCGATTATATTTATCGAGCATTTAATGTTTCAAAAATTGGTACACCAGTTTTAACTAATATCGATACAAATAATGTTTTAACAATTTATATACCAAATATTGATTAAAAAAGGAAAAAATATGAAACACAATTTATTTAAAAAATTATTAGTCTTATCTAGTATCTTTATTGTCGGATGCAATAGTCAATCTTCCTCTAATAATTCAACTTCTAACCAAGATACTTCTTCAAGCAATAAAGATTCTACTACATCTATAGATAAAGAATCTTCTTCAAGTAATACTATAACTACAACAAGTGAATCTACTACTAGTGAAACAACATCATCAAGTGAACAAAGTTCAATAAACAAAGAAGAACTAATCCAAGATTATCATTTACATTTTTCTGATCCAAAGCTTATTAATGTTGGTGAGCAAGGTGATGATATCTATTTAAAAGCTAATTTCCAAGATGAAGGATTATTAATCTCAATGATAGGTTTTGGTGATTTTATTGATAGTGAATACATCAAAATCATCATCCATACTTCCGAGAACAATTCATCAGGCTGGAATATTCAAAGTGATGATGTTACCTTCTTAATTAATAAGAATAAAGCTAATTATAAAACTAACATCACTAAATTCTGAGATTATGTAAATTTTGGTAATGACTCTTCTTGTAAAAACACCCCTAAATTTACTCAACTTGATGGTTATTTTACATTAACAATGTTAATTGATTATACCGAAATTCCAAATTATGATAAATATAAAAAAGTCTCTATGTTTGCTATGGAATTTAATAATGGAACTATTTATGATGGCATTGATTACAATAATGGCATGTTAATTGATGGAGTTAGCCATGGTGATCCAGCTAGTCAAACTTCTTATTATGTTATTCAAGAAAAATCTCTACCTAACGATCAACAAGAATTAGTTAAAGATTATAAATATCAATTTTCGATTGGAAGCGATAATATTTTCGCTAAATTCACTAGAAAAACTTCTTCTTTATTATTAGAGATGATTTCTTTTTCAACCTTTGATAAAGATGATTATATTCGTTTTGTTGTTCATACTAATGAAATAAACAATTCATCATGGGGATTAAGTCAAGATGATGTAAGTTTTTCCATTTATAAAAATGTTTGTTATTATCAAACAAATAAAGTAAACTTTTGGGATAATGAAGCAAATCAATTCCATGGAAAAGATACTTCAATTAATAATCCTCTTTATCAAGAAAATGAAAAATATTTTACTTTAAGTATTGAATTTGAATATAGCGAGTTTTCTTTAGAAAAAAATATTTTACAAACCACTCCTATTAGAGGAATTTTAGTGGAATTTACACCAAGTATTGCTAATAATGGCTTTAAACAAGATGGAAACACTTTAAGCGATATAGCAAACCAAGAAAACTATTTTACTTTTTAGGAGTATATTATGAAAAAAATTAATCAAATTTTAATTCTATCTACTTTATTTTTAGTAAATATAAATGTTCAAAAAGTTAATGCCGAAACTAGTTCTATTCAAGATAAAATAAATAACGCTAATGATAATGAAATAGTTTCATTAAACGAAAATTTAACTTCATTAAATGTTCCAAGTGAAAAAAATATCACTATTGATTTTAATGGTTATAAAATTAATAAATTAACTAATAATGGTATTTTAAAATTAATTGATAATAAAAATGTCGGTGGTATTTATTTAACTTCTTCTATTAGTGAAACTGCTTTAGCTCTTGCTAATTATGGTTCACTTACAATCGATAATATTAATATCAATGTTACTACTGATGCAACTAATTCTTATCCAGTATCTATTCATAATTATGCTAATGCTTCTTTAAGTATTAAAGGTGGTAATATCTCTTCTATTGCTGAAGGAAATAGTTATGCTTTTGGTATTGATAATGAAGGTGATTTATTAATAGAAGGAGGAAGTATTTCTTCTTATATAAAAAGCACTACTGCTGGAGGAAATAACTCTATAGGAATTCACAACCATAATAATGGTAAAGTTAGTATTAAAGGTGGAAATATATATGCGGAATCTTCTTCAAATAATGGATATGCTACAGCTATAAGAAATCAAAATACTTCTTCAATTGAACTAATTGAAGGTGGTAATATTTCAAGTTATGTTGATAATGCATCAGGTCAAGCAAAAGCATATGGAATATATAATTTATCAGGAACTATTAAAGAAATAACAGGTGGTACAATTAAAGGAAAAACTGAAGCGTGCCAATGGTCTTTTGGCATATGGAATACTTCAAAAATTGAAAGTATTAGAGGCGGTAATATTATCGCAGAAATTAATCACTCTAAGAATTCTCCAAACGCCATTAGTTTAGCTAATGATAAAACTATTGATTCTATTTCAGGTGGAGTATTTTACGCTAAATCAACTTGTCCAAATGGAGGAACTTTTAATATTAGAACTCGTAATGCTAATTCAATCATTTCTTCTATCTCTGGAGGTGCTTACTTTATTAATAAAGTTAATGAAAAACATTATATTTATAATGAAAATGGAGGAGTTAATACATTTAAAACAAATTATAAATTAACCGATAATTCATCATTAACTAATTATCGATATGTTTTAAATAATGAAGAAAATGTTGTTGAAGAATATAAAGATAATGAAAATATTATGACAGGCACAATATTTAATAATTCTACTCAAGTTAAAGAATATAAACTAATTGGCACAGAAATTTCTAAAGCAATGATTGATAATGTTAATTATCCAACTATTAATGAAGCATTAAATGAAGTAAAAGAAGGTCAAACAATCATTTTAACTGGTGATATTGAAGAAAAAATTACTATTAATAAAAATATCACTCTTGATTTAAATGGCCATAGTATTAATAACACTATAATTAATCAAGCAAATTTATTAATAAAGGATTCTACAAGTTTAGGAAGAATCTTCTTAGAAAGTCAAGAAAACACGACTTTAATTGGTATTGATAATTATGGTTCACTTACTATTGAAGATATTTCTATAAGAGTAAACGGATTAGGAAAAGATACAATTAATCATGGAATTTATAATAGAAAAAATAGTACTTTAACTATTAAAAATTGTCATATTAGATGTATATCTAAAGATGTTAAATTTGGACATGGTATTGTTAACGAAGGTACTATTAATAATATTTATAATGGAACAATTGAATCGTATTCTTTATCAACTAATACTACTTCTAATTTAGTTGGTATTGCTAATACTGGAACTATTAAAGAAATTAATAATGGAATTATTTACGCTCAATCTTATGGTAAAAATGGTTTTGCTATTGGTATTAGAAACCAAAGCAATGCTACTATTGAAAAAATAAGTGGAGGCTTAATTAAAGGCTATGCTTGTTCATCTATTGGAGGAAGTGAAGCAAAAGGATTTGGAATTTATAATCAATCTGGAACTATTAATTTAATTGAAGGCGGAAAATTTGAAGGCAGATCAACTGCTGCTCAATGGGCATTTGGTATTTGGAATCCAGCTAATTCTACCATCAAAGAAATTAAAGATGGTGAAATATATGCTCTAGGTGAACATAACTATCAAAATTCTAGTCCTAATTTTATTGCATTATCTAATGAAGGTAATGTTAATATAATAAGTGGAGGTTTATTCTACGCCTCTTCTCTTCATGAAAAAGGTTCAACCTTTGCTATTAGAAATAGAGGAATAATATCTTCTCTTGAAGGAGGAAGATATTATGTTTCTAAAGAAAATAATGAACTTTTAAGAAATGAAAATGGAACATTAAATATCAAAGAAAATTACACTATGAAAAAATTAAATTCTCAATATAATTATTTAACTTATCAAGAAATAGTTTGTGAAATATTAGATGAAAATAATAATTATTTAGCTTCTAATATTTACTCTAACCATCAATTAATATCTTCTCATGGAACCTATACTAAAAAAGGTTATTGTATAGAAGGATTTTCTATTAATTCATTTAATAATGAAATTACTTTAAGTGAAGATAATTTATCTACTTTAGAAGAATCTACATCAGTTTATGTTCATTACATTGACGCTCCAAAATTTTATTTCCTTGGTTCATCAGTTACATATGGTTTTGCTACTAATGGAGTTTCATTTGTTAATGAAATTCAAAATACATTAAATTGTACATGTACAAAAGAAGCAATTTCAGGAACTACTTTAACTGATAATGGACCTTCTTCATATGTCGAAAGAATGGAAAATAATTTTTCTAAAAATGAAAAAATAGAACACTTAATAGTTCAATTATCTACAAATGATATTTCTCAAAATAAACCTTTAGGAGTTATTTCTGATTCAAATGAAATATCTTCATTTAATAAACAAACAGTTCTTGGAGCTATGGAATATATTATTGCTTATGCTAAAAAAACATGGAATTGCGAAGTGACTTTTTATACTAATCCAAAATATAATAATGCTAATTATGAAAATTTAATTACTAAACTCTATGAAATTCAAAATAAATGGAATATCGGAATTATTGATTTCTATTATTATAAAAATATGGAAGCTTTAGATAATAATACTTTATCTTCATATATGTCTGATGCAATTCATCCAAATAGTAAAGGATATGCTTGGATGGGTAAAATAATGTCAGAATATTTAAAAGCAAGTTTTGCTAAGAAACATCCGAATATAAAGATTTAATAAACTTAAAATCGCCTTATTTAGGCGATTTTTTTAATTAAATTTTATATTAGAAATTGTTACTCCAGAATGATCAAGTTGTATTCCACAATAAGCGCCACTAACTGGTGCATTAATCAAAGCACTTCCTTTTTCTTCATTATCATAATAATAAGTAATGGTTTTTTCATTATAAATAAATTTTAAATGATAAGTTTTATTTAATTCATTACATACATTACTAACTTTAAAGTTATCTTCCCAAGCATATATTCCATTTGTTTTACTTGAAGCAACAAATTCACTCCATGGATCAATTCCTGCTACTAAATATGTTCCTATATTTTCTGAAAAATATTTTTGGTCTGAACCAATAACAATTCCATCAATACAATTAAAAACATGATTTGTTTGATCAGTAAAAGAAATATCAAACTCAACTGTTCCATTTGTAAATAATTGTCCTTTTAACATAATAAGCGTATATTCATTATTAATTAATGAATAAGAATTATTTTCATATTTAACATTAGAGGCATTTCCTGTTGTACAAATAAATGGTCTTTCTTCTTCTAAAAGGTCTTCATTAATTTTAATTGAGGAAATTTCTGTTCCTAAATGATTAACATATAAACCTAAATATTTTCCATCTAATTGATATTTTAATGGTGATGAAATAATATATTTTCCATTTAAATAATAATGAATGACATCTTCATCAACAACAAATTTTAAATGTTGTACTTCATCAAAATTAAACACTTTACTTAATTGTTTATTATTATCCCAATCAAAAGTGTTGTTATTTTTATAATGGGTAGTAAAATCTCCCCATGGCGAAATTCCTACTACATGAAATTTCCCTTCATCATGTTTTGCTTGTAAAGTATCTGAACCAATAACGATCCCATCATTAACAAGCCATTTAGAATCTGTCGAAGGAACTTTCATATCAAATTCAATTGTTCCTTTAGTAAAAAAGATATTATTAAACATTAATTGAGCATCATCAGTAGTGGATTTAAAAGTAATAATATTATTTTCTTCTAATATTTCCCAAGAAGAACTATCACCGATTGTATAATTATATTTACATTTAAAAGTTGCATCGATAGTTAATCCACCTTCAACCATTATATAAGTAAATGTATTATCATTAACTTCAATTGTTTGATTATTGACTTTTACTTCTTCTAAATAATATCTTTCTTCACTAATCACATTAAAGATAACTTCTTTTCCAATTTCTTCTTCAGTTTGTAAACAAGTTATTTTTCCATGTTCAGTTTGATTAATTGTAATTTTTTCTTTTTTTATTACTTCTTGAGAAGAAGTAGTATTATTAGAAGTATATTTTTCTTCACTAGTAGATACACCCCCATTACAACCACACAATAATATTAAAGATGCTAAAACAAATAATTTTTTCATAAGACCTCCTATTTATTTATTTTTAAATTTGAAATAATTACACCACTAGTTTCACTATATAAACCAACATATTTTCCACCTGTATGAAAACTTAATTTTTGTGTAGATTTATATTCATTATTTAAATAGTAATCAATAGTGTCATTTTCATAATCCCAAACAATTTTATAAGTATATGTTTGATTAGCGATTACTGAAGAAGCTACTTTATTACTATCTTCCCATTTAAATAAACCATTATCTTTACTAAAACATACAAAATCATCCCATTTATCACGTCCTACACAATACCATTTACCAGTATTATGTTCAGCATCTAAAGTATCCGCTCCAAAAATAACTCCTATTGCAACTGAATATAAATAATTATTATCAGGTACAAGCATCTCGAATTCAATCGTCCCACCTTGTAAAGTAATATCATTAAACATTAAAATCGAATTACTTCCTTTTGAAACAAAAACTTCTTGATTATCTTTTAAAGAAATATCCCAACCTGTTTTGCCTCCACAAGTGAAATTATACTTATCATCTTTAGTAAATTTTTCTTCTTTAAAACTTAATGAAGAAATAATAGTATCTTTACTTGCAAAATATAAACCAATATTTTGACCATTGAATTTTCTTCTTAATGATGAACATGCCAACAAATTATCATTTACATACATATAAACACAATGATTTATATTATCATAAATGTATTTATAATGTTGTTTTTTACCCACACTTATTTGATTAACTAATGCTTTTTGATTATCTTCCCACATAAATGAAGGATCTTTTGAAAAACCTGTCATACTACCCCATGGGCAACGACCAAACACATAAAATTCCCCATTATTATGATTTACGTTAACCGAACTTGCGCCAAAAACAACACCATTAGCAATTAAGCAAAAATGATCATTAGTAGATGCATTGACAACCATATCAAATTCGATGGTTCCACCAGTAAATGTTTTATTATTAAACATTATCATTTGATTTGCTTTTAATGATTTATATTGATTATTATTAATTTCAATATTATCTTCTTCACCAATAGTGAAATTATACTCTTCTTGATAAGAAATGTAATCTAAAGATAAAACTTCTCCTCCTCCTTCATCAAATCTTATGCCTAATTTTTTCCCTAATAATTTTTCGTTATCTTGATAAATAATATTAACATTACTAAAAGTAATATCAATTAATCCATCATTAAATTTTATTGATAAGTCATAGATATTTAAAGGTGAAATATTTAATTCCATTTCTTTTAAAGTAGAAATAATTCCTTGTTTATTTTTTATTAAACTCAATTTATTTTTTTCTATTTTAATATAATAATAAGAAACATCTTCATTTAATTCAAAATAAGAAGAAAGATTATGATCTTCAACATTAAAGACAATACCTAAAGAAGAACAATCATTTAATTTAACTTTAGTATTGATTTCACCATTTTTTACTTTAGCATTTTTTAATAAACCTAAAGATTTATTCTTAGAAACTATATTTTCATTATTTTCAAAATTTCCATATTTTACATCGAAACAACGACTATAACTAACTAAATTTGTTTTATCTAAACTAGATATCACTCGATCTTTTAAAATATTGTATCCTTCAGTAGTTAAATGATAAATATCCATAAAAATATTTTGATTTAGACTACCATCACTATTTAAAACAATATCATAATTATCAAAGATATTTAACCAATCATTTTTTCTAGCGTATTCAATGTATCGACGATTTAAATCATTAACTTGGCTTTCGTATTGAAGTCTACAAGGTTGAAGAAATTCTGTACCTAAAACAATTTCTAAATCTGGATTATTATTTTTTAATGAAGAAAATATTTCTGTTACTTGATTAAAGATAAAATCATTATTAGAACCATCTAAATCATTTGATCCAGTCATAACTACCATCTTTTTAGCGGAATAAGATAGTATTTCATCAGTTAAATTATGCCAATAAGGAGTATTAGAGCCACCTATTCCCATATTAATCACTTTTCCATATTTAGCTAAATCTTTTTTATAATTAGCCCATAATTGCATATGAGAATGTCCCCAGATAATTAAATCCGCTTTTATAGATTCAAAATTATTATCAACTTTAAATTTAGAAAACATATTGCCTAAATAGTCGGTTTTTAAACCTATTTTATTAAATTTTAATTCATTTTGTTTACTCATAATTAAGCAAACATCATCAATATATGTATATATTTCTTTATCAAAGATTACTTTTAATTCGACTTGGCTTGATAATGCATATTTAGCCACTAGACTTGTTTTTTTAATGAGAGTTTTTTCTTGGTTATTAACTTTTTTTAAGGAAACAGATAAATCACTATTAACACTATATTCATAATATTGATTTTCTTTATATGAAAAAATAATACTATTACTTCCTTTAGTAGGAATACTAGTTTTAACTGAAATTGTTCCTTTAGTTAATTCATTATCATATAAACAGATTGAATTATTTTCTTTAGCTTTAATATAAGAATTTACTTCAACAAACTTTCCATTTATATTGGTGAAACCTTTTAATTCGTTTTCACTAATTGTTCCACTAGATACACATTCAATATTAGAATAACTCACATTACTTCCTCCTGCTCTTAAACCGAACTTTTTACCAAGAAGAGGACTATCATCATTATAAGTTAAATAAAGTTCTTCATCGACAAAACATCTAATCGTGGTATCATCTTTTTCTACTTTTAAATTATAAGTTTTATTTAAAGAATAATTGCTAATAACTTTTTCTGAAAGCATTGACCAATTTCCATTATCAGTTTTTCCAAGATATGCAGTTCCACTTATACTAATAAAATAAAAATAATAACTTACTTTACTTCCTTCCCAAAAATTAGCTAAATCATTATCTTCTAAAGAAAAAACAATTCCATTATCTTTTTTTTCATTTCCAATATTAATATCCACGCTTAAATGACCATAAATAAATTCATCTTGTTTATTAATAATTAAAGAATTATCACTTTGTGAAATAAAATTATTCTTATCATCCACTATAAAATTACCACTTACAATTTTATATTTATCCATTACATTCACCTCGCTAGTTTGAAAAAAAGAAGTATCACTTATTTTTGAATCAATACTAGAAGATGTTTCTGAACATCCCATAATCAAAAACGAGCTTAATAAAATGATTGCTTTTTCTATTTTTTTCATATTCTTGATTCTCCTCAATTTTTATTTTATACTTTTAGTAAGCGCTAACAAATAGTAAAATTTATTTATTAGTTATCAAAACTTATGATTTTGGAGTAAATATGCAAGCAAAATTAATTCGTGATGCCTTTGAAGAAAGTTATGTTTTAGAAGTTGATTCTCCCCTTGATAAAACAGGCTTATTATATTCAATTGATTTTACTGGATACGAAAAATTAGGAAAACATTATCATTTAATTCGTTCACAAATGGAAAACTATATGCTTACTTATGTTATTAATGGAAGTGGAAATATTATTTATGAAAATAAATGTTATCATCATAAAAATGATTGCTTATTATTTCTTGATTGTTTAGTTCCGCATGAAACATGGGCAGGTGAAGATGGTTTTGAAATTATTTTTATTCATATTAAAAATCTTCATCTAAATAGTTTTTTTCAATATATTAAATCAACAATTGGTCCAGTAATTCCTTTAAATAATGATGATATTAAATTTCAAAATGGAGTTAAAGAAATTCATAAAATGATTAAACAAGATAAATTTGATGAACAAATTGCCTCTAATATTATTTATAATATCTTAATGAAGTTAAAAAAGAAAGTAGATGAAGAATACTTACTTATTAAAAAAACTCCAAATTATATTGATGATTTAATAAGCTACATTTCTAATAATTATCAAAAAAAATTAACATTAATTAGTTGTTCTAAATTTGTAAATATGACTCCAAATTATTTAGAAAATGTTTTTAAAGAATATACTGGTTATTCTATTGCTCAATATATTAAAGCTTTAAGATTTAGAAAAGCATGTAAAGAATTAATCAACACATCAAAAAAACTTACCGAAATCGCAAGTGAAATTGGTTTAGAAGATGTCCAAGCTCTTATTAGATTATTTAAAAAATATGTTGACATGACACCAACTGAATATCGTAAGCAAAAATCTTAATCAAATTGTGAATTATATAAAGAATAATATATTCCTTTTTTCTTCATTAAAATTTGATGGTTTCCACTTTCAACAATATCACCATTATTTAAAACTAAAATATTATCTGCATTTTTAATAGTGGATAAACGATGAGCAATAATAAAACAAGTTTTATCTTTCATTAATGATTTCATTGCTTCTTGAATATATAATTCTGTTCTAGTATCTACATTACTTGTCGCTTCATCAAGAATTAACATTTCCGAATTCATTAACATAGCTCGAGCAATTGTTAATAATTGTTTTTGACCTTTTGAAATATTAACTCCGCCTTCTTTTAAAACAGTATTATAACCATCTTTTAATGAAATAATATATTCATGAATATGACTTTTTTTACAAGCTTCAATTACCTCATTTAAATTAACTTTTTCATTTCCATAAGTTAAATTATCATAAACTGTTCCTTCAAATAACCATGTTTCTTGTAAGACCATAGCAAATGATTTTCTTAAAGTTGATTTTTTTATTTTATTAATATTAATTTGATCTAAATAAATTGCTCCATCATCTATTTCATAAAATCTCATTAATAAATTTACAATTGTCGTTTTGCCTGCCCCAGTTGGTCCAACAATTGCAATTTGTTGTCCTTTTTTAACATTTAAAGTTAAATTATTAATAATTGGATGATTTTTGACATAAGAAAATTTCACATTTTCAAAATAGATATTACCTTCTATTTTACTTAATTCAACATAGTTTATGTCATCTTCTTTTTCTTTATCAATATCAATTAATTCAAAGACTCTTTCAGAAGCAGATAAAGATGATTGTAAATCAGTAAAAATATTAGCAGTTTCATTAATTGGACCAGAAAATTTTCTTGCATATTGAACAAATTTTGCAATTGAGCCATAACTAAAACCTTGAAATAAGTTTAATAAAGCGCCAAAAATACATACTAAAGATAAAGAAATATTAGTAAAAAAATTAACTCCTGGTCCCATAAAACAACCATAATATTCGGCTTTATAGTATGAAGCAGTGGCTTTCGCATTTACTTTTTGATATTCATTAATAATTTGGTCTTCTTTTGAATAAGCTTTTATCGTTTTTATTCCTGTAATCATTTCTTCACTATAACCATTCATTAAACCAAGTTGTTCACTTCTTTTTGAATAAAGAGTTCTTGTCTTTTTTACTAATTTTTTACTAAATAAAAGACATAATGGAATAGTAAAAACAAATATCAACACTAAAATTGGTTTAATTATCATCATCATGATAAAAGAAAATAAAACAGTAAAAATACTAGAAACAATTTGCACAATATCACTAGATAAAGAAGTATTAACTGTATCAATATCATAAGAAACTACCGAAATAATATCCCCAACTGGTCTTAAATCAAAATAGCTAATTGATGCATTCATTAAACTATTAAAAGTATCTTTACGCATTTGATAAACAATATTTTTAGAAATTTTACTCATTATTAAACTAACAAAATAAATAATAAAAGCACTTAAAAAATAAGTTAAAAACATCAATAAACAATAAATTAAAACTTTATGCATATCAATATTTATTAAATTTAATTCTGCTTCTGCAATTAAGTCAATAATTTCTCCAGAAAGTAGAGGTCCAATTAATTCAAGTAAACTAGAAATAATTGTTAAAACAATACTTAAAAAGAAACTAAACCAATATTTTTTTAAATACGACCATAATCTTTTTAAAGTTTTCTTTTTATTTTTTGGTTTAGCAATACCATTTCCCATTCTTGATAAAGGACTATTATTAAGTGGATTAGGCATTTTGTTCTCCCATCTGTGAAAGATAAATTTCTTGATATATTTTGCTTTCTTTGATTAAATCTTCGTGTTTACCATAATTAACGATTTCTCCATGATCAATAATTAAAATCTTATCTAAATTAATAAGTGAAGAAATTCTTTGACTTACTACAATTAAAGAAGTATCTATATAATTTTCTTTTAATGATTTTCTAAATAAAGAATCAGTTTTATAATCCAAAGCCGAAGTAGCATCATCAAGAATTAATATTTTTGGTGAAGAAGCTAACGCTCTAGCAATTAATAGACGTTGTTTTTGCCCTCCTGAAAGATTATTACCTTTTGCATCTATTATCTTATCTAAACCCATTTTAAAAGCAAAATCAGCTTGCGCAGTATAAAGAGCTTTATTAATATCTAAATTATTTAAATTTCGATAAAAATCAACATTATCTTTAATTGACATATTAAATAACAAATCATTTTGAAAAACAATTCCAAAATTAATTAATAAATCATTTTTTGAATGTGATTTAATGTTTTTATAATTAAAAAAGATTTCTCCTTCATCAACTTTATAAAATCCTAATAATAAGTTTAATAAAGTTGTTTTTCCACTTCCAGTTGCTCCAACAAGACCAAAAGACTGATTCTCTTCTATAGTAAAATTAATATTTTTTAAATTAAGTTCTTTTTTTGAATAAGAAAAAGAAACATTTCTAAATTCAATAAAATGTGAAGAAACATCATTTTTAATATTATTATCGTCTGTTTTTAAATCAAAAACATAATTAATTCTTTCCGCACTTGCTTTAGCTTTAGAATAGATAATAAAAATTCTGCTCATTGAGACCATTGAAGTTAAAATTATATTAAAATAAGAAAGAAAAGCAATGATTTGTCCAGAAGTGACATCATTATGGTTTTTAGAAAATAAAATTGCTCCAAATAATACCACTAGAGTTAAACAAATATTCATAATTAAAGTAACTAATGGATTTAAAACATTCATCACTTTTGCTGATTTAATTTCATATTCAATCACTTTTTTATTAACTTTATCATATCTATTTTTTTCGTAATCTTCTCTAGCTAATGCTTTAATAACCCTAATTCCTGTTATATCCTCTCTTAAAGTTTGTACTAAATAATCAAGAGAATTTTGAATCGAAGAAAAAAGTGGTATACCAATTTTACCAATTAAAAATATAATGAAAAATACTACAGGAATACAAGCAAGCATAATTAAAGTTAATTTCACATTTAATAATAAACTAGCAATAATGCCACCAAAAAATAAAACAGGGGCTCTTAAACCAATTCTTAAAATCATATTATAGAGTTGATTTTCATTATATGTATCAGTTGAAATTCTTGAAATTAATGAAGGCATACTAATTTCATCAACTTGTTCTAATGATAAATTTTCAATTTTTTTAAATAAATCATTACGTAAAATTTCTGCACATTTACTTCCAATATAAGAAGCCATTTGATTAGCTTTAAAAGAAAAAATAAAAGCCAAAACACTACATAAAATCATTAATAAGCCATAATAAATAATATTTAAATAATTATTTACATCAATATTAGGTAAGATTTTATCTAAAATAAAAGAAAGTAAAAATGGAATAACTAAATCTAAAGCTGTCCCAATTATTTTTACAATAATTATTAAAACTAATTTAAATTTATAGAATTTGTAATAACTTAATATTCTTTTCATCGTTAACTCCAAATTTAGTATATTATTTTTTTTATAAAAAAATAGTATCTATCCAATAATTTCATAAATTTGCTTAAATAATATTTTTATTGTATGATTAATAATAAGGAGAGTTTATGCTACAAGATTTATTTAAAAAATATCAAAAAGATCGTTCAAAAACATATATAAATCTATATAAGAAATTATTAATTATTCTATTTATTTTTACTTTTATTAATATGATTTCGCTTTGCATTTTATATTTAAGTGCATGGTTTCTATTCATTATAATTCCACTTATTATAATATTACATTTTATTAACAAGATGAATCCCAATAATGAAATACTAATGAATAAAATAACCTCTAATAATTATAAAGATTATCTTCATAATGGAGGCTTATTTTATATATCATTTGCTCAATTTATATTAGAAGAAAAATGGACAAATTTAGAATAAGAAGAATAGTTATATTATTTTTAGGCATTTTACTAATTTCTATTAATTTTATTCCTTTATATATTCCTAAAATAGTAGAAAACAAAATAATATCATCAACTAAAAAAAACTATAACATTGCAAATAATAATTACTATCGCTTATTTGATTTAAAAAATAAATACTATATTTTATATCAAAATAAAGAGGATAATTATGATGCTAATTTATATGATTTAGAACATATTTATTGTTTATCGTGGGTAAATGATAATCAAACTAAATTATATGATCCTTTTAATCTTCGTTTATCATTAAAAATAGTAAATTCTACTCGTGGTAATAATTATTTTGGAAATGTTAAAAACAAAGATAAAGCCAAAAAAATAATTTATAATCAAGAAATACTTGGTTATATTGATTATACAAATAAAATTTTTGAACCTATTTATGATAAAGGTGATATTGCAAGAGCAATTTTATATATGCATACTGTTTACTCATTACCTTATCCATACATTTCTACAATGCGTGAATGGGCAATTAAATATAAGCCACAAGAAGATGAAATTCATCATTATAGAAAAGTCATTTCTCAAACAAATCAAAACAATATTTTAATTAATAAATATTATTTATCTCGCTTTATTATTTAACAAAAAGAACTTTATAAGTTTTATCCTATAAAGTTCTTTATTTTATTTATAAATTACAGTATCAGCAAATCCACTTGAACCATAAGTTATCGTATTATCATTACCTATTTTTACTTCTAATTTTAGAGTTTGATATGTTGAAATATCTAAATCAACAGTTTCAAATTGTCCTGGTCTTAATATTTTAGTAAAGAGAACTTCTTCATCACCATAAATATTAAAAGTTAAATCATAAGCTATACCTTTTCTTGTTTTACCAAGTACTGTATGGAATTTACCATAGTTAATTTCACTTAAATCAATTTTAATAAATCCTGGATCTTCATTTCCTTTTGGATGAATACATATACCATTATCAAAGATATATCCACCAATATCAAATTGAGTTTGATCATCGCAATCTTCTCCAATAGTAGGAGTAAAATATGAATTTTGTTCTACCCATTTATCTTGAATAGTATTTAAATAAATATTATCTTCTGAATTGAGTAATTCATGAGTAAATTCTTTATCATTATAAGTAACATTTATATTTTGTTTACCTAATAAAGTTTTATCATAATTTGCAATAGTAAACTCATCTTTATTTATTCTTTTAAAAGCGCCTGTATTATATTTAACAATTGCACTAACATTGTCTAAAGATAAATCTTGATTAACTTTTTGTACATATGGAAGATTTTCTAAAGTTAAATCAACAACATCTAAATTAACTTTATTAATTAATGTCGGATAAGCAAAGACTGATTCATCAAAACTAAAACTATCTCCTCCATTACTAACACATAAAGATAATTTTTTAGCGTCTTTTATATCTACTTCTATATATTCCATCTCGGCATTTTTAATTAATGGTGATTCATATTTAATCAAATCATCAACGATTACTTTGAAACGAACATTACAATCTTTTTGTTGATCAGTTTTTCCTATTGTTGAAACAAAAGTATCATATTCATAAGAAGAAATATCAAATGTAATAAATCCATCGTTCTCGCTTGGATGCATACTAATTCCATCTTCGATTTTAAAACCATTTAAAGTAAATTCACTATTTAAGCAACTTCTATTAAATTGAGGAGTTACATAGCCACCTTTATCAGTAACTTTATCACTTAATGAGGTTAATTTAGTTAATCCTAATTTTCCTTGCACAACTTTATTACTAATTTTACATGTTTTAATTTTATATTGTTCACCATCAATTTCTTGATAAGAAACATTAAAATCGTGACTTGCTTGATCTTTTCTTGTATCACAATTTTTACATTCATACCAATGATAATCATCATCACTTCGATAAGTAGTTTCAAAGTCATGTTCAAGAAGTGGTAATTCTTCAGTTTTTTTAAATTCACAAACTTTACATGTATATGTCTTTATTCCATTTTCTTTGCAAGTTGCTTTTTTGGTAATTTTTCCTTCATCATAATCATGTTCAGCTTTATCAATAATAATTTCATGTTCACATGTTGACTCGTGCCAATGATATACACCATCTTTAGACCAAGTTTCTGAGTATGTATGTTCATGTTCACTTGTATTATTTGAAGATGTATCCATTGATGAGCATCCTGTAAACAAGAATAACATAAGTAACAAATTAATTTTATTTTTCATTTTTGTCTCTCCATAACCTAAATATAAACTCACTATTATTTTTTGAGTATATTAAAATCAATTAAATTTATGTTAAAATCATAACTTGTTATAGATAAAAGTATCTCCAAGTCCAGAAGAATCATAATCTTTTCCATCATCACCATCATCAATAACTACTTTCAATGTTTTAATTCCTAAAATTGAAATATCAACCACTTCATATTCACTAGGAATTAAAAATTTACTTTTGTATAAAAGATTATCATCACCATAAATATAAAAACAAACTTCGTTTCTTAATGAATAACGTGTTTTACCAATTACTGAATGAAATCTATTATAATTCGTTACATCAAAACTAATATAAGCAGGTTTAGTATCAGAAAGAGGATATAGCCCTATTCCGTTTTGATATTTAATTCCTGCGATTGAAAATTCGCTTCCATCAGAATATTCCTTTCCAAAAGTAATTCTATCATTTAAAGATGCATATTCTTTAATATTTTTTTTATTAATTTTTTCAAAATCTTTTTCTTCTAAACAATATATTTTATATGGAAAAGAAAAATCTTCATATATAATATTTATTTCTTGTAAGCCTACTTTTTCTTTATCATAATCATTTATTGATAATCCCTTATTTACTCTTTTAAAATAACCACAATTATATTTAATAATGGCTGAAAAATTATTTATATCTAAATCTTTATTAAAACAAGTAATATAATTAATATTTTCAGGAATAATTGATGTAATTTTTAAGTCTTTTTCATTAATTAAAGTAGGATATCCCCAAGTTGAAGCATCAAAAGAATGTCCATCTCCACCATTATTAACCACTAATTTTAATTTTTTTGCCCCTGAAATATCAATTTTAATATCTTCCATCATTGCTTCTTGAAGATAATTACTTTCATATTTTAATTCTTCATCAACATAAACATAAAATTTTACTTTATATCCTTGTTGTTGATCATTTTTACCAATTGTTGTAACAAATGTATCATAATTATATTTACTAATATCATAAGTAATTGAAGAATCATCATTAGCATTTGGATGCATGCTAATACCTTCTTGAATTGGAAAACCATTTAGCATAAAAACATCACTACCTAAGCAGTTTTTATTTATTTTAATTTCACAATATCCATCTACTTTTTCAAAAGGTGTTAATTCTGTTAAAGAAGTATATTTTTTCTCAATTGTTATTTGCTCAGAACTATTTTCTATTGATGAAATTTGACTCGAACACGAAAAACATAACAAAGTTAATAATAAAATGCATTTACTCTTCATCTTCTATGTCTCCTTTTATATATACTTTAAACATATCTCTTTCTGGATTATTTCGACATGAAGAAGCATAATCAACTAAATTTAAATTTCCAGAAGTAAATTGCACCATATAATAGCTTCCTTTATTATTTTCATCCCAATAATTCCAATCATTTTTAATATATCTAATTTCATCATTTACATTAAAATAACATTCTTTTAAAGATGTATTATTACTTCGATCATGACAAAGTAAAAGTGGTCCATAATTAAAATCATAATATTTTTCGCCTTGAATTTTATTTTCTTTATAAGAAAATTCCATTTCAAAATTTAATTCAATAATTGTCTCACCTTGTTTTAAACTACAATTAATAAATCCATCAAGAGGAGAAATATCTTTTTTCTCATTATTAACTTTTAATTGATAATTATTACACCATGCAGGAACTCTTAAGGAAATAGTTTGTTTATCATTATTTGTTTTAATATAGTATTTTATTAAGCCATCTTGAGGATAGTTTGTTAGACAATTAACTTCTAAATTGTCATTTTTAAAATTACCTTGTGAATAAATTACTGGAATTAGATTATTATTAACATATTTATATAACATTGATGGTAAACAAGCAAATAAATTTATTCCTCTCATTCTACAACATTTATACATTCCTCCAGAGGTTACAAATTCTTTTCTACCATAATTTCCTTGATAATAAGCAAAATCACTTCCATCAGTAGAAGCAGAACCCAAAACAGCATTAAATAAAGTTTTTTCTAAAGCATCTAAATAAATAGCTTGTGGATTAGTCCAAAATAAAGAAGAAGTTAATTCACACCATCCCACAGAAACACAATTTTCATTTACAGCTTGACTAGTTTTTAATTGACTTGGAGCATTCCCATTTCTAACAAACCATTCTCCTGTTGTTGCTGAACCAGTATTTCTTATTTGAGTGGAATTAATTTCATCCCAATATCTACTGACAGCATCTAATAATTCATTAGATGAATAAATTCCTTCTATATTTTCTTCTTGCAAAACATTAGCAAGTTCACTAATACCTAAATAAACCACAAGCATTTCAATACCTTTTTGACTTTTAATATCAAAAATATCATTAAAAGTTAATAGTTTAAAGTTTTCATTTTCACATTGTAAAATAATTTCTTGTGCAAAATCTAAGTATTTTATTTTTTTAGTGGCTTTATATAATCTAACAAAAGAAATTATACATGAAATATGTTGAGAGCCCCCATTTAATGAATCAGTTATTCTTTTTCCTTTATTAATTTCATCTTTTAATTTTTCTTCAATATAATCCGCGCTTTTTATAGCAATATTTAATGATTCAAGATCTTTAGTTGCATTATAATATTCAACTAAACCTAAAATAGTAAATGTTTGATTCCAAATAGAAAAATTAGTAAGTTCATTTCCTTCTGGTAGGCATCCTAAATAACCATCTTCTCTTTGAGCAAGTTTACAAGCATTTACAACATCTTTAGCTTGATCAAGATATTTACCACCTAAAATAGAACATATTAACATATATTTTCCCGCGAATTCTGGCTCAGCATTCCATAAATCATCATTTTTCTTATAAGCATCAATATAATATTGATTACCTTTTTCAAATAATGAATTATTTATTCTTTCATACATTGTTCCTAGAACTCCACCAAATTCAACATTTTCAACTAAAGTCATTTGTTTTTCACAAGCTGATGTAATTATCATAATTGATGAAACAAAAAGAAATTTAAGAATTTTTTTAAATTTACTCATTGTTTTACCTCCTTCATTAATGAGTGTAACAAAATCATCTCTTGAAAAAAATGTTAAAAATAATATAATATATGTAAATAATATAACTAAATATGAGATACGAATTTTTATCAAATTATGAACTTTTTTCCTTTAAAGTGCTTTCCGTTGGTTATTCAGATGATATTGAAATAACACAAGCAAAATGCTCTAGAGATCAATTTATTATTCACTACGTCACAAATGGTGAAGGATATTATAACGAACATTTAATTAAACAAAATCAAGGATTTATTATCCCACCTAATTATTATGCTGATTATTACGCTAATAAAAATAATAAGTGGACATTTTTTTGGGTTATTTTAACTGCATCATCATACCAAGGAATTAAAAAGTTATTTAAAATCGATGAAAATTATATTTTTTCTTATGGTTTTAAAGATGTAATTGAAAGTTTTGGTAAAAGAATTACTAAAGAAACCTTAAAAGGCTATTTTGATTATGATGTTTGGGAAATATTCACTTCTATTGTTAACGAACATATTAAAGAAAATCAAATCAATAAACCAAATGGTTCACGATACGCTAAATATGCAAAAAATTATTTTGATGTTAATTATTATAAACAAATTAAAATTTCTTCTTTATGTAAATTATTAAATGTTTCTCAGCCATATTTATATCGAGAATTTAAAAATGAATATGGCATATCTTTAAAAGAATATTTGAATGCAATAAAAATAAAACATGCAAAACAATTATTATTAACTTCTGATTTAAATATCAGTCAAATCGCGGAATCTGTGGGTTATGATGATGTCTTAGCATTTTCTGCGTTTTTCAAAAAAAACACTAAATTATCACCAACTCAATTTAAGAAATTATCTTCCAAAAAATAGTTTATCATGACTAACATTTCGTGGTATTATTTATTTAATTGAAAGGAATTATTTTATGTTAGAATGGAATTTAAAAGAAATATATATTAACGATGAAGAATGGGAAAAAGATTTAAAAATCTTAAAAGAAAAAATACAAAATGTTCTTAACTTTAAAAATCATTTAAAAACAGAAGAAGAAATAAACAATTTTTTTATTTACCAAGATGAATTAGGTAAATTATTTGAAAAATTATATTCATATGTAGCAATGAATTATGATAAAAATCAAAAAGATTTAAATTATCAAGCTTTAATGATGAAAATAAGAGAAGCTTTACAAGAATATTCAAGTAATAGTAGTTTTGTTGATAATGAAATACTTGAACTACCATTTTCTCAATATGAAGAGTTTGCTAAAACAAGCCAAGCAATTAAAGATAACTTATTTAATATTAAAAAGATATTTGATGGTAAAGAACATGTTTTATCTTCAAAAGAAGAGATGATTATGTCTAATTATCAAATGGTAACTTCTTCTTTTTCTAGATTATATAATATGTTACAAAATAGTGATTTTACTCCAATTAAGGTTAAACTATCAACTGGTGAAGAAGTTGAAGTTAGCCCTAATACATATGCTAGCACTTTAATGAAAACTAAAAACCAAGATGATAGAAGAAAAATATTTGAAGTACAATTTTCCTATTATCAAAAACATCAAAATACTCTTTGTTCAATCTATAAAGGTATTGTAGATTCTAATATTGCAAAAATGAAAAATAGAGGTTACAAATCTATTTTATCAAGTGTCTTAGACTATAATAAAATTCCTGAAGAAGTATATTTATCTTTAATTAACACAGTTAAAGAAAATACCGCTCCATTAAAAAGATATATTGCTTTAAGAAAAAGATTATTTAATTTAAAAGAATATCATACATATGATAGATTCTTACATTATTCAAAAGCAGATGTTAAATATCCTTACCAAAAAGCTTATGATGATGTTTTATCTGCTTTAGAAGTTATGGGTAAAGATTTTGTTAATCATGCAAAAATAGCTTTAAAAGATGGACATGTTGATGTATTTCCTCAAAATGGAAAAAGAAGTGGAGCTTATTCAACAGGAGTATATGGATATGGACCATATATTTTATTAAATCACACTGATACTTTAGATTCTGCTTTTACTTTAGCACATGAATGTGGACATTCAATTCATACTTTATATTCTGAGGAAAACCAACCATATTCTACAAAAGATTATTTAATCTTTGTCGCGGAAATTCCTTCAACTTTAAATGAACAAGTGTTTCTTGATTATTTAATCAAAAATAGCGATGATAAAGAATTAAAAATACAAGCTATTGACCAACAAATGGATGGAATTGTTTCAACTTTCTATCGTCAAACATTATTTGCAGATTTTGAATATCAAGCACATCAATTAGTTTTAGAAGGCAAACCTTTTACTTATGAATCATTATGTGAAATTATTAAAAATTTATATAATACATATTATGGAATTGATTTAGAAAGTGAACCTTTAAAAAAATTTGTTTGGGCTTATATTCCTCATTTATATAATTCACCTTTCTATGTTTATCAATACGCCACATGTTTTTCTGCATCAATGAAAATATATTCAGATATAAAAAACAAAAAAGAAGGTGCCTTTGATAAATATATTTCTATGTTAAAAATGGGTGGCTCTGATTATCCAATTGAAATTGTTAAAAAAGGTGGCGTTGATTTAACTAGTAAAGAACCATTCCTCGCAGTTTGTAATAAATTAAATGAATTAATTGATGAATACGAAAAATTAATCAAATAAACTTTCTTAAATAGATTAATACATCAGAAAAACTAAAGTAAAAAAAAGCCAAGAAGATTATTATTCCTCTTGGTTTTATTATACGGAAAAGTGAACATTACTTTGAACTTAACCCCAAAAGTTGGACTAAGAAAAAAATCTAATTAGATATTACACTT
>ERZ1106952.337-NODE-337-length-25052-cov-6.252390_pt1 | contig 25052 bp, 20 predicted proteins | sample MGYA00403677_ERZ1106952 | MGnify/ENA primary metagenome ERZ1106952 (study PRJEB35170, sample SAMEA104062415) | human gut metagenome | biome: human gut; feature: human-associated habitat; material: faeces | place: Denmark | collected 2012-05-14 ...
CATCCTGCTGTGCAAAGCATTATTCTGCCGCGTCCGTCACACGGACGGGGTAGCCTGTCCGCACACAGCGCACGGCATACCGGGCGTTGCCGCCGGAGGTGCAGGTGAACAGGGTCAGATCCCAGTTGTCCGTCTCGGTGGCGGTGGTCATCTCCTCGATCTGGGTGGGATGCAAAGTCTCCACGCTCTCCACCTCGTAGCTCCAGCGCAGACCGTCCGCATCCGTAAAATAGACCGGGCTGCCGATAGCCAGCCACTTGATGGGGCTGAAATGCTTTGCGTAGTTGTGGCCGCAGATCACAAGATCATCGCCATAGGTGGTGCCGCTGTACCGCCCGGGGGCGATCTTCAGCCCGGCGTAGCTCCACTGCGCCATCACCGGCAGCTCCCGTTCTACCGCCGGGATGGAAAGCACCCCGATGTAGTCCCGCCCTTCCACCTCCACGGTGGTCATCTCCTGCGTCGGGTCCAACACCGGCTGCGGGGCTGCAGTCTCGTTTTCCTGCTGGTGCTCCGTAATGGTCTTTTGCATGGTCTGCTCCAGCTCGCCCAATACTTCCTGCGAAGCCTTTTCTGCCCGGGCGGCATCCCACCGGTTGTAGCCCAGCAACCCAGCGGCGCATAAGATCAGCACCGCGCCCAGCACCATGCACAGCCTGCCGATTTTCCGTTTCATTGCATTCCATCCTTTATATATAATAGTATCATCTGCTTCAGTATACCATTCCCCGCTCCGGTTTACAACCGTTCTTGCGGTCGTTTTTTATCGGGCAGCAGCGCGCAGACCAGTCGCACCATCTGCCCGGTCAGGGGCAGCCACACCAGCGCGCACAGTACGTTGAATAAGGTGTGTGCGTTGGCGATCTGCCGGGCGATCACGGCGCACTCCGCCCCTGCGGGCGAGCACAGCCGCACCAGCGCCGCAAAGGGCTGCAGCAGTGCGCAACACACCGCCGCTCCGCTCAGGTTAAAAATGGCGTGGGCTGCCGCCACCCTCTTGGCGTCTCTTCCCTGCCCGATGGCGGCAAGCACCGCCGTGATGGTGGTGCCGATGTTATCCCCCAGCAGAATGGGGATAACCTCCGTCAGCCCCAGCAGGCTGTGCACGCCGTCTGCCCCGGGCTGCGCCGCCATGCTTTGCAGCAGCGCCACTGTGGCAGAGCTGCTTTGCACCGTTAAGGTCATGCAGACGCCCGCCAGCAGCCCATGCAGGGGACTTTGCTGCACCCGGGCAAGCTCCAGCCGGAGCAGCGGGCTTTGCAGCAGCGGTTCCATGGCGCTGCGCATCACGGTGACGCCTTCGAACAGCAGCCCAAAGCCGAACACTGCCTCGCCCACGCAGCGGCCCCGCCAGCTTTTACAGGCCAGACAGAGCAGCACCCCGCCAAACAGCAGCAGATACCGCCAGCTTTCCACCCGGAACGCCAGCAGCTGCGCCGTGACCGTTGTGCCGATATTTGCCCCGAATACCACCGGCACCGCCTGCCGCAGCTGCAACAGCCCCGCCGCCAGAAAGGCAATCACCATGACCGTGACCGCCGAGCTGCTTTGCAGCACCGCCGTTACCGCAGCACCGGTCAGCAGTCCTGCCGCCGGGTTTGCGGTGCACCGCGCCAGCAGGCTGCGCAGACGCCTGCCCGCTCCCTGCTGCACCGCCCGACACAGGCTGTCCGTCCCGTATAAAAACAGCGCCAATCCGCCGAATACCTGTAACAACACTTGGAATCCCTGCTCCATCTGCACCCTCCGTTTCTGCCTGTCCTTTATTTTTATGCAGCGAGAGCCGGTTTGCGCATTGACAAAACCTACAAGTTTTTTGTGAATTTTTGTTTAATATTTCCCTATTCCCTTGCAATCCGGCTGCAAAAGGAATATGCTTATCAGGCGTTAATACTTAACAACTGTTAAGTATCAAAAAAATGCAAACGAGGAGGGACTGTCGTGTCCGAGCCAAGCACCCCCAGCTTTCAGGGGATGTGCCACTTTATCGGGCAGCTGAGCAAGGCATCCAAGACCGGGATGCGGGCGGCGCTGGCCGATTGCCCCAAATGCCACTTCAATATGCTGGAAGGCCTGCTGCACGCCATCAACTGTCACGGAAAGGACGGTGCCATTTATGTCTCCGACCTTGCCCGGGAGATTCGTCAGCCGCTGCCGGCGGTCTCGCGCGGGCTGCGGCTCATGGAGCAGGACGGCACCGTGGTGCGGGAACCGGACCCCGCCGACCGCCGCAAAACGCTGGTGCGCATCACCCCCAAGGGGTACGAGCTGTGCCACCAGTGTGAGCAGGCTCTGCGCAACTACTTTGCCAGCGTGCTGGCACGGTTAGAGCCGGAGCAGGTAGCCCAGATGGACGCGCTGCGCGGCGCGCTGATGGATGCCATTCTTGCGGAAAATGCCGCGCGCAACATTGACCCGAAGGGAGAAACGAACCATGACAAAGATCTTTAAGCAGCTGGCCCGGCACTGGGCGGTCTGCCTTGTGGTGTTCGCACTGCTGTTCGTGCAGGCGTACTGCGACCTTGCCCTGCCGGACTACACCAGCAAGATTGTGGACACCGGCATCCAGCAGGGCGGCATTGAAAGCCCCCTGCCCCAGACGGTGCGCCAGAGTACGCTGGACGCGCTGAGCCTGCTGATGAGCGAGGAAGATGCGCAGAAGCTGCAAAACGCCTACCAGTACTATCTGCAGGACGATGGCGTGTTGCAGCTGCGCTCCGACCTGACCGAGGACGAGCGCACCGCACTGGAAGAGGCCGTGACCACCCCGGACATCGTGCTGTATATGGCTGCCGCACAGGCCGCCAACACCCCCGCTGGACAGAACAGCATGGGCATGACCGGCCTTGCCGAGACGCCCTCTGCCGCTGCGGACGCGGACACTGAGACCGTCACCCCTACGGCAGCGAATCTGGACACCGTTTGCAGCCAGTTTGCCGCCATGAGCCAAATGCCCGGCTTTGACCGCAGTATGCTGCAAAAGCAGCTGGACGGTGCCATGAGCCAGCTGGACAGCACCCTGCTGGAAAACCTGAAAAGCCAGTCTTTGCTGCTGGTGCAGCTGGAATACGAGGCGCAGGGCGTTGCGCAGGATGTGCAGATGGGTTACCTCTTCCGGGTGGGCGGCCAGATGCTGGCGCTCACCCTGCTGATGGTGGCCGTGGCTGTGGCCGTGGGCTTCCTTGCCTCCCGGGTATCTGCCGCCATCGGCCGCGACCTGCGCCGGGAGACCTTCTCCAGCGTTATCGGCTTTTCCAATGCGGAGATTGAGAATTTTTCCACCGCCTCTCTCATCACCCGCACCACCAACGATATCCAGCAGGTGCAGTTCGTCTGCGTCATCCTGCTGCGCATGGTGGCCTACGCGCCCATTCTGGGCATTGGCGGCGTGCTGCACGTTGTAGGCAGCAGCAGCGGCCTTTCCTGGATCGTGGTGCTGGACGTGGCACTGCTTTTGTTGCTGCTGCTCTTCCTGATGAGCGTTGCCATGCCCAAATTCAAGGTGATGCAGCAGCTGGTGGACCGGCTGAATCTGGTCAGCCGCGAAATTTTGACCGGCATCATGCCGGTGCGCGCCTTCAGCCGCGAAAAGTTTGAGGAGCAGCGCTTTGACAAGGCCAACCGGGAGCTGATGGGCACCCAGCTGTTCACCAACCGCGCTATGGTGGCTATGATGCCCTTTATGACCCTGATCATGAACGGCACCAGCCTGCTCATCGTCTGGTTCGGCGGCAAGGCCATGGATGCCGGCACTATGCAGGTGGGCGAAATGATTGCCTTTATCACCTACACCATGCAGATCGTCATGTCCTTCCTGATGCTGGCCATGGTGGCCGTCATGCTGCCCCGCGCCGGTGTGGCTGCGGATCGTATTGACGAGGTCATCCGCACCAAGGCCACCATCCGCGACCCGGATGAAGCCGCCGCAAAGGCTGCACAGGCGCACACCGACTGGCAGGGAGTGGTGCAGTTCGAGGATGTGAGCTTCCGTTACCCCGGTGCGGACAGCGATGCGCTGGAGCACATCAGCTTTACCGCAAAGCCCGGCGAGACCACCGCCATCATCGGCTCCACCGGCTGCGGCAAATCCACCCTGCTCAACCTGATCCCCCGCTTTTACGATGTGACCGGCGGCAAGGTGACCGTGGACGGCATTGACGTGCGCGAGATGCCACAGGCACAGCTGCACGACCTGCTGGGCTATGTGCCCCAGAAGGGTGTGCTGTTCAGCGGCACCATTGACAGCAACCTGAAATTCGGCGGCGAGGATATCACCGACGCACAGGTGCACAAAGCCGCCGCCATTGCACAGGCCACTGATTTTATCGAGGCAAAGTCCGAAGGCTATCAAAGCCCCATTGCACAGGGCGGCTCCAACGTATCCGGCGGCCAGAAGCAGCGGCTTTCCATTGCCCGGGCAATTGCCAAAAATCCCAAGGTCTATCTGTTTGACGACAGCTTCTCGGCGCTGGACTACAAGACCGATGTAACGCTGCGCCGCGCTTTGAAGGCACAGACCGACAACGCCACTGTGATCATTGTGGCACAGCGCATTTCCACCGTGCTGCACGCAAACCAGATCCTTGTACTGGATGAAGGCAGGCTGGTGGGCAAGGGCACCCACGCCCAGCTGATGGTCAGCTGCCCGGAATATCAGGAGATCGCCCGCAGCCAGCTGAGCCAGAAGGAGCTGGCGCTGGATACCCTGAATACAGAAAAGGAGGGTGAGTGATATGCCCAGACCCGGACGTCCCACCACCGAGCGCGCCAAAAACTTTAAAGGCACGCTGCGGCAGCTCATCCGCACCATGAGCCACTACAAGCTGCCCCTTGCGGCAGCCATGTTGTTTGCAATTCTTTCTACCATCTTCAACATTGCAGGCCCCAAGGTGCTGGCAAAAGCCACCACCGCCCTTGCCACCGGCTGGATCGCCCGGCTGCGCGGCACCGGCAGCATCGATTTTGTGTATATCGGCCGCATCCTGCTGTTCTTGCTGGGAATGTACCTGCTGAGCAGCGCCTTCAGCTTTATTCAGGGCTGGCTGATGACCGGCCTTTCTCAGAAGGCCTGCTACGACTTCCGTCGCCAGATCAGTGAAAAGATCAACCGCCTGCCGCTGGCGTACTTTGAAAAGCGCACCGTGGGCGAGGTGCTCTCCCGCATCACCAACGATGTGGACACACTGGGCCAGAGCCTGAACCAGAGCATCACCCAGCTGATCACCAGCGTGACCACCATGATCGGTGTGCTGGTGATGATGCTCTCCATCAGTCCCCGCATGACCCTGATTGCCCTGCTGATCTTACCGGTATCGCTGGCGCTGGTGCTGGTGGTGGTCAAGTTCAGCCAGAAGTACTTCAAGGCACAGCAGGCCACGCTGGGCGTGGTCAACGGTCAGGTCGAGGAGATCTACGCCGGCCACAATGTGGTCAAGGCGTTTAACCGCGAGGCCGTGGTACTGGCAGACTTCAACGCCGCCAACGATAAGCTGTACGAATCCGCATGGAAAAGCCAGTTCCTCTCCGGCCTGATGATGCCCATCATGAACTTTGTGGGCAACCTGGGCTATGTGGCGGTGGCCATCGTGGGCAGCATTTTTGCTGCAAACGGGGTCATCACCATTGGTGATATTCAGGCCTTTATCCAGTACGTCAAAAACTTTACCCAGCCCATCCAGCAGCTTTCGCAGGTGTCCAATATGCTGCAAAGCATGGCTGCTGCTGCAGAGCGGGTGTTCGAGTTTTTGAGCGAGCCGGAGGAAGCGCAGCTGGCAGACCCCGCCCGCCGCGCCGACCCTGCCGACATTGACGGACAGGTCACCTTTGACCATGTGCGCTTCGGCTACACCCCGGACAAGACCGTCATCCACGACTTCAGCTGCACGGTGCAGCCCGGCCAGAAGGTAGCCATTGTAGGTCCCACCGGCGCAGGCAAGACCACCATGGTCAAGCTGCTGATGCGCTTTTACGATGTGGACGCCGGTTCTATCACCCTGAACGGCCACAATGTGCGGGACTTTGACCGCAGCGCCCTGCGCGAAGGCTTTGGCATGGTGTTGCAGGACACATGGCTGTTCAAGGGCACCATCATGGAGAACATCCGTTACGGCCGGCTGGACGCCACCGATGAAGAGGTGATTGCTGCCGCAAAGGCTGCCAACGCCGACCACTTTATCCGCACCCTGCCCGGCGGCTACCAGATGGAGCTGAACGAGGACGCCTCCAACGTCAGTCAGGGACAAAAGCAGCTGCTTACCATCGCCCGCACCATTCTGGCAGACAACCGCATCCTGATTTTGGACGAGGCCACCAGCAGCGTGGATACTCGCACTGAGCAGCGCATCCAGACCGCCATGGACCGCCTGATGGAGGGGCGCACCAGCTTTATCATCGCCCACCGCCTTTCCACCATCCGGGATGCCGACCTCATCCTTGTGATGCGGGACGGCGACATTGTGGAGCAGGGCACCCACGACCAGCTGATCGAGGCCGGCGGCTTCTACGCCGACCTGTACAACAGCCAGTTCGAGGATGTGGTGGATTAAAGCACCTGTCATCACAATATAATTGCAAAAAGAGCACCTGTCGCCTTTTTAGGGCAATAGGTGCTCTTTGTTTTACCCTCTCAGTCATCGCTACGCGATGCCAGCTCCCCCGAGAGGGGGAGCTTTTCAGCAGCTGCCGGTGCCTGAGAGGGTTTTCGTCTTTTCTTTATGATTCCTCCACCGGTTCCAGCTTCAAGCCGAACAGCTTTTCCGAGAGGGACGGCAGCTGTTGCTGCAAGGCGCGGACGTAGGCCATTACCACCGAGTCCGGCTCCGCTTTCGTAACAATACCAAACCGCATTCCCTTGTTCCAATCCAGAATAAACACCTGTGAAGGATCCGGTCTGCGGTAGTACACTGCCGGGGTCAGCATCAGGCTGGGCAGTTCATACTGTACACTTTTTACGCTGCGAATGATTTCTGCCTGTCGTCTCGCAGCCTCGTGCAGCAATGCGGTCTCATACAGTGACTGCTCTGGTGTTTCTGCAAACATCCACCGATACTGCACCGCCTGTTCCAGCGTAATATATCCACGGGGCACCTCCGGCGGCGTATGAAATGGGACGCCGATCTCTGGCATATACACTACCGGATAAAAGTGCAAGCCTCGCGCCGCGATCTCTGCACACTCGATCTGTAATGAAAGATCGATCTCATCATTCAGCAACGCCCTCCAGACATCCTTTATGCTGGCACAGCGGTGCATTATAGGAGAAAAGCGGTTGCTCAACTCCCCTGTAGCGGCAAACAGGTCAAAGCCTAGCATTTGCAGCGGCATATTCTGATGTCCGATCAGTAGATGCCGTTTGGGTGGATTTGCATTCAGCTTTACTGCCTGCGCATGATGCACCGCCTCATCGTACAATTCCAGCAGCTGCTTTGCCTTGGGGTAAAAATCCCATCCCGCCGGGGTCAGCACCACACGGCGCGGCACATGCTGGAACAGTTCAAACTGCAATTGCCCTTCCAGCGTGCGAATCTGCTGCGAAAGTGCCGACTGTGAAAGATACAGCGCCTCTGCCGCCGCAGAAAAGCTGTTCATCTCCACGATCTTTACAAAGCCCGCCATCGCGCTCTGGTTCATTCTTTCCTTCCTCCCAAATACATTAGGTTTTCCTTAATTATAATATGATAAACTTGAATTGTAAACAGCATTTTTCTACGCTACAATTGTTAAGGATTCAGCAAAGTGGCCTTCACCTTGCTGCACAACAAGAAGGAAAACAAGAAGAGAAAAAAGAAAGAGAGCGTACCTATGAACAAGATTTCCCGTAAGGGCTTTATCAAGATCGCCGCTGCCGCCGCCATGAGCGGTGTGACCGCCGGTGCTCTGGCTGCCTGCAATTCCGCTTCCGGTTCTGCCTCCACTTCCGGTGCTGCCGGTCAGTACATCCCCGGCACCTACGAGGGCACTGCCGAGGGTATTTCCTCCACCGTCAAGGTCACTATGACCTTCTCCGACAGCGCTGTCACCGACGTGGTGGTGGATACCTCCGGCGAGACCGCTTCCTTCGGCGCTGCCGCTGCCGATGAGCTGCGCGAGCAGCTGCTGGCTGCTGGTTCTGCCGAGATCGACGGCGTTTCCGGTTCTACCATCACCTCCGACGCCGTGATGAAGGCTGCCAAGAGCTGCTACGCACAGGCTAAGGGCGAGGCCGTGGTCTCCAGCGTGCAGCTGCCCACCGGCGATGAGAACGACTGGCTGGGCAAAGAGCCTGACATCGACGAGGCCGCCATCACCGAGACCGTGGACACCGACATCCTGATCGTGGGCGCTGGCAATGGCGGTATGTTCGCTGCCGCCTATGCGGCTGCCAACGGCCTGAACTTCCGTGTTATCGAGCAGAACGCCAACGTGCAGGACACCCGTCACTGGTACGGCGCTGTTGATTCTGCTGCCGCTAAGGAAGCTGGCGAACCCGCCACCGATAAGGCAAAGCTGCTGAGCGAGATCTCCCGCTACGCCTCCGGCAAGTGCGACCAGCGCGTTGTCAAAACCTGGATCAACGAATCTGCTGCCATGCACGACTTTATGCGCAGCATTCTGGAAGACAAGTACGGCTGGGTGTGCGATTTCACCTCCGGCAGCGAGGCTGCATGGCCCGCAGAGAATGCCGAGCACAACACCGACTATCTCTTCCCTGTGCAGGAGCACAACTACATGGCCAGCGAAAGTGCCTCCGGCCTGCCCCGCAACGAGCTGCTGCTGCAGTACATCCAGGAGCTGGGCTACGATGTGGACTTCAAGACCAGTCTGGCCAAGCTGGAAAAGAACAGCGATGGCCGCATTACCGGTATCATCGCCCAGAGCACCGAGGATGACCACTTCATCCGCTACAACGCCAACAAGGGCGTGCTGCTGGCCTGCGGCGGCTTCCCCGGCAACCCCTACATGATGGAGCAGCTGGACCCGCTGGGCACCAGCGTGACCACCGCCTGCTCCTACTCCCCCGCCGACAAGGGCTACGGCATCCGTGCAGCCGTGTGGGCAGGTGCTAATCTGGACAAGGAAGCCGCTCCCATGCTGTTTGACCGCGGCATCGTTGCCCCCGGTGTGGATGCCGGTTATGTGGACAGCGACTCCGCCTTCGGCGGCAAGGCTTTCCCCGGCAAGATCCGCCAGTATAACCCCGGCACCCAGCCCTTCCTAAAGGTGAACCGCAACGGCGAGCGTTTTGCCAACGAGAGCTGCCCCTACAACGATATCGTCTACGCTGCTGCCCACCAGCCGGGCCGCGTCTACGCACAGATCTGCGATGCTAACATTCTGGAGGATGCAAAGCGCTTCCACACCATCGGCTGCTCTGCCCAGACCCGTAACGGCGGCGAGAAGTACATTCAGGGCAAGATGGACGAGGCTATCGAGGCCGGTGCATTGTTCAAGTGCGATACGCTGGACGAGCTGGCCGACAAGATGGGCTTTACCGGTGCTGCCAAGGACACCTTCCTTGCTACCGTGGAGCGCTACAACGAGCTGTACGACAAGCAGAACGACGAGGACTTCGGCAAGCCCGCTTACCGTCTGAGCGCCATCCGCACTGCTCCCTTCTACGGCTGCTGGCTGGGTGCCTCTCTGCTGACCACCGAGCAGGGCATCGCCATCAACGAAAAGGGTCAGGCTCTGGACACCAACAACCAGCCCATGGAGGGTCTGTACATCACCGGCGATATGTCCGGCAGCTTCTTTGCCAACAACTACCCCTGCCTGATGGCCGGTGTGGCTATGGGCCGCACCCTGACCTTCGCCATGAAGGCTGTCAAGCAGATGGCCGGTCTGGAAAACGCCTGATAAAGCGCGTTTTTCCTGCATACTCTAAGCGTTTCTTCTTTTTCATGTGAAGAGGGGCGGTCCCATTTGGGGCTGCCCCTTTTTGTGTTTTTGCCCCGCACGCCCCCTACACAAATGGCCGCGATTGTGCTATGATAAGCGTGAAACCGGGCAGTTCATTCCCGCCCGGTCACAAGATCGAGGTGTTTGTACAAATGTCGGATATTCTGGATACCTTACGGCAGGAAGGGGTAGACCCCGCCCTGCTTGCGGCGGTGCAGGAATACCGCGCCGCTCATCCGCTCAGCGAGGCGCTGCGCCCGCGCATCCCCGCCCCTGCCTTTACCTACTACGGCAAAGAGGTGTGGGAGCAGGCGCTGGCGGCCATCCTCTGCGGCGAAAACCTGCTACTGGCCGGCGGCAAGGCCACCGGCAAAAACGTGCTGGCCGAAAACCTTGCCGCCGCCTTTGGCCGCCCCGCATGGGACATCTCTTTTCATGTAAACATGGATGCCGCCTCCCTGATCGGCATGGATACCTTTGCGGGCGGGCAGGTGGTGTTCCGTCCCGGGCCGGTGTACCGCTGCGCACAGTGCGGCGGCTTCGGCGTGCTGGACGAGATCAACATGGCCAAAAACGAGGCGCTGGCGGTGCTGCACGCGGTGCTGGACTTCCGCCGCGCCATCGATGTACCCGGTTACGACCGCATCCCGCTGGCCGAGGAGACCCGCTTTATTGCCACCATGAACTACGGCTACGCGGGCACCCGGGAGCTGAACGAGGCGCTTACCTCCCGCTTTGCGGTGGTGCAGATGCCCACCATCACGCAGGATAATCTGGAAAAGCTGCTGCGGGCGCAGTTCCCGGATCTTTCGGCAAAATATGTGCACCAGTTTGCACTGCTGTTTCTGGACCTGCAGAAAAAGTGCGACAGTGCCGAGATTTCCACCAAAGCGCTGGATCTGCGCGGTATGCTGGACGCGCTGCGGCTGATTCGGCGGGGCATCCCGGCCGGGGCGGCGCTGGATATGGGCATCACCAACAAGGCCTTTGACTCCTACGAGCAGGGGCTGATCCGGGACGTGATCGCCGCGCGCATCCCGGCCAAGCTGGATGCCGGAAAGCTGTTTGCCTGATGGACGCCCAAAGCTACACCGCGCAGGAGCGGCGTGCGGCCAATCAGGTCTGGGCCGCTGCCGGAGCCTACGGCTTTGAGCCGCTGTTTCTGGCCCATAACACAGACGGCACCATTGATTTTTACATGAACTGCATCGTAGGGCTGGTGCATAAATACTACGGTGATGCGCTGATCCGGGACATTTTTTCCGCTTGGGAGGGCGATGTGCGCCAGCCCATGCTGGACGATATGGCGTGGCTGTACTTAGAAAACGCGGCCTACCGGCTGGAGCTGCCCCGCCGCCCGGTGCTGGAGGCGCTGCGGTTTGCCCACGCGGACTACTTTTTTGCCATCCAGTACAAGCTTTCGCGGCAGGAGTGGATGGCGAAAAACCAGCTGGTGTACACCATGCAGGCTGCGCGCTGGCGCAAGGTGCTGGGACACACCGCCCCGGTCATGACCCCTTACGAGAGCAGCCTTGCCGCCGCGCTGGAGCCGGAGACCGTACCGGAACCAGCACAGCTCAAAAACGACCTGCTGGCGCTGTTTGCAAAATTCGCCCTGTTTGACGGCAAGGTGCGCCAGAAGCCCGCGCTGCATCTGCGGCTGCAAGGCTTCTGGGCAAAGCTTGCCACCAAAACCATGCCCACCCAGATGATCAAAACCGACCGGGTGACGGTGGAACATTCCGGTGCGGTAGATGCCACAGGCAGCGGGCTGGCGGTGAACAAGCGCCGGGCAAACATCACCCTGAAGCAACGCGCCGCACAGGATCGTGCCTACATTGAAAGCTGCTTTGGGCGCTGCTTCTACCCGCCGGAGCAGCTGCGCAAGACCGAGCAGGAGCTGTGCACCGGAGTGCATCTGGGCTGTCATTTGTGGTTCAGCGCCGGTGTACCCAGCCCGGCGCAGGCGCCCACCCCGGAAGCGCGGCAGCTGGCGCAGCAAGCCGAATTGCAGGCCGAACGCAACCGCACCTACTACGCCAAAAATCAAGAGCTGCACCGCAGCGTGGTGCTGCGCCTTACCGAACAGATTCGCAACTGTATTCTGGTGCATCAGCAGCCCGACCAGCGGGTGGCGCGCAGCGGTAACCTGTGCGCCGGGCGGGTGTGGCGCGCCCCTTACCTGAACGATAACAGGGTGTTTTTATGCCCGGAGGAGGAAAACTGCCCCGCCTTTACGGTGGATCTGCTGCTGGACGCCTCCGCCTCCCGCCTGCACTGTCAGGAGGTGATTGCGGCGCAGGGTGTCATTCTGGCCGAAAGCTTGGCCAACTGCGGTATTCCGGTGCGAGTAAGTGCCTTTAGCAGCCTGCGGGGCTACACGGTACTGCGGGTGCTGAAAGGCTTTGCGGACAAGAACCGGCAGAACATCTTCCGGTACTTCGCCTCAGGCTGGAACCGGGACGGTCTGGCGCTGCGAGCTGCGGGCGATCTGATCCGGTACGCCCCCGGCCCCGCCCCGCGCCCCCTGATGATCCTGCTGACCGATGCCAGCCCCAACGACAGCCGCCGCATTCCGCCCACAGCAGAGAACCCGCTGGGCTGCGCCTACGAGGACACCGCCGGTGTTACCGATACCGCCGCGCAGGTGCGCACCTTGCAGCGGCAGGGGGTGCGGGTGTCTGCCGTTTTTATGGGCGAGGACAGCAGCGCCGGTGCCGCCACGCAGATCTACGGCAAAAATATGGCGCGCATCCGCGGCATGGATCAGCTTGCCCGCGCAGCCGGGCGATTGATCCAGAACGAGATTCGGGAGCTTGGCGATTGAAAAATATAAAATGACCCCTGTGGGAGCAACTCCTGCCTTAGCCGGCATCTCCCGCAGGGGTCATTTTTCACAACCGATTATCATAAAGCACAACCATGCTTTGAACTTCTGTTTGCTCCATGCCATAAGCTTTTTCAAAATTTTGTCGTTTCGAAGAAACTTGCAGTTGTTTTTTTCTCAAAAGTATGCTATACTACGTTCAGAGAAGTTTTATACAGCCTGTCGGCCCGATCACCCGGCTGGCACTTTTACAACGTTTCGCTGTTTGCTTTTTAGGAAGGAGATCAATCATGGACGCTTCCCGTTATTTTGACGCCATGCACAACGCCATGTCCACCCTGCACGCCGGTGCACAGCTGCTGCTCACCATCCGTTTGCAGGACACCTGCGGCAACGATGCCTATCTTGAAGTAAAACAGCTGCCCGGGGAGCAGAGCGCCCTTGTGTGCTACTCCACCATGGGGCGGCGCTGCCTGAATTTTCAGCTGTTCCGCAAGGGCTGGCAGCTGTGCCACAATGCCGATGGGCAGCTGACCGGACGTTTTCCGTCCAGTGCCGACAGCCTGCTCAGCCAGACCGACTTCCGCGCCTACTGCCGGGAGGATCGGCTGGATGCCGCCCGCACCCAGCGCCTTGTGGAGGAACTGGGGCAGCGCGCCGGGACCAACTATGTTGGTGTCATCCCGCAGAATGCCCGCACCGGCGCACAGATCACGGTGGAAAGCCATCTTGGCCGCGGTGCACGCTGGAGTTACTGGAATCAGGACACTTCCCCCTGCCTGCCGCTGGGCGCAATTTTGTACTGGCTGGCTGATTTTCTGGCCGGGAACGAGCGCCGCGCGTTGCAATCTGACCCGCAGGCTGCCGCACTGGCTGCGCAGTGGCTGGCAAAGGACACTGCTGTGTTCTTCTGCCCCTCCCCTGCCCTGACGGTATCCTCTGCAACCGGTCATAGTGCCCCTGCTGCACGGCGCACCCGCCCCGCCCCGGTGCCTGCCGCACGCAGCAAGAGCTGGCAGAGCGTTCTGGCTGCCATGGCTGCGGTGTAAGCAAGACATCGTTATTTCAGCATGGTTTACATAAAAAGACGAGTGCATCGGCAAAACCGAGCACTTGTCTTTTTTTACAAAACAACAGCAAAAAAGCACCCCGCCAACCGTTTCCGGTCAGCGGGGTGCTCAGTGCTTATAGTTTACGGTTCAGCTTACGCTGCACAGCACAGGGAGGAAATCACTCCTCGATGTAGCCGTACTGGAAGTACCAGTAGCCGTAGGGGCTGTGCCAGACGCCCTTCAGAGAAGAGCTCTGCAGCCAGAATTCGTTGTAGTAAGCAACGGGGATGCAGCCCATATCCTCCATCAGGATGTCCTCAGCCTTGTGCAGCTGTGCAAAGTGCTCGGCGACATCTGCAACCTTGGAAGCCTCCATAGCAGCATCGAAGTCAGCGTTGGAGTACTTACCATCATTGTTGCCGTTGCCGGTGCAGAACAGCTCGATCATGTTGGAGGGATCGTTGTAGTCCATGACCCAGCCGTTACGGGCAACATCGTACTCGCCTGCACGACGAGCGGGGGTGAAGGAGGACCACTCCATCTTGTTGATGGTCAGGGTAATGCCCAGATCGCCCCAAGTCTGCTGCAGGTACTCTGCCAGAGGCACATGGTAGCCGGAATCGTTGGTGCTGTACTCGATGGTGGGGTAGCCCTCGCCATTGGGATAGCCAGCCTCTTCCAGCAGCTTCTTAGCCTCGGCCATATTTGCCTCGTAGTCAGCTGCAATATAGGGAGAACCGCCGTTTGCGTTGTCGTAGAAGTAGCCCTGCGCGTCCACGATGCTAGGGCCGACCAGGTTGGAAGCAGCAGAGTAGGTGCCCTGCATGATGGTGTTGGCAACGTAGTCGCGGTCGATAGCCAGAGCCAGAGCCTTGCGGACCTTGGCATCCTTGAAGGCATCGCGCTGCAGGTTCATGCTGACGTAATAGGTGCCCAGAATGGGGTCAACATAGAAGTCGCCGCCATCCTCTGCCTTGGTCAGGCTGGGGATCTCGTCGGTGGGCACGTCCTTGATCAGGACAGCCTCGCCGCTGTTGTAAGCAGCGAAGGCAGCGGAAGAGTCCTCCAGCAGCAGCAGGGTGATGCTGTCGGAAACGATCTTGGAGCTATCCCAGCCGCCAACGTAGTTGGGGTTCTTGGACAGAACGATACGCTCGGAGGGAGTCCACTCGGTGATCATGTAGGGGCCGTTGGAGACGAAGGTCTCAGCGGAGGTGCACCATGCATCGCCGTTGGCCTCAACGGTAGCCTGCTGCACAGGGCTCATGGATGCGAATGCGGCCATCTTGTCGAAGTAGGAGCAGGGGTAAGCCAGAACGATGGTCAGGGTCTTGCCGTCGTCGCTTGCCTTGACGTTCAGAGCATCGGTATCACCGGCCTGTGCTGCGTCAAAACCATCGATCATGCCCAGGCAGGTCGCTGCATAGGGAGCAGCGGTAGAAGGATCAGCCATACGCTTGAAGCTGTACTCGAAGTCCTTAGCAGTCAGGTCGGTGCCATCGCTCCACTTCAGACCGTCACGCATGGTGAAGGTCCAGGTCAGGCCGTCCTCGCTTTCTTCCCAGCTCTCAGCCTGGCCACCAATAACTTCGTTGTTCTCGTTGATGATCAGCAGGGGCTCGAAGATGGTGATGATGGTGTTGGCGCCATCAACAGCGCTGTTCAAAGAGGGATCCAGAGTCTCGGGGTTGGGGCCGTACTGGACGGTGAAGCCAGCGGTGTTGACACTGCCGGTAGAAGAGCCAGCAGCGGAAGAAGCAGTGCCGGAGGTTGCGGTAGAACCGGACTTGCTGCCGCCACAGGCTGCCAGACCCAGAGCAGCGGCACCCACGCCTGCAACCTTGAGGAAATTACGACGAGAAATGCGTTTCATAATAATATCCTTCCCTTATATCAAATTTGAGTGTGCCAGGTTCCCCCAGCCGCCTCTATATTCGATCCGGTGCAAATAATTTGTACACCGGAGGAACACGAATGATTATAATGCGTTCTCATGCCGGTTACAAGTCCAAAACTTGGACTGTAACCATTTTGTGACAACATTTCAGCGCTAAGTTGAATTGCTTTCATCTTTTACTGGCGTGAAGTGTTCTCACTTCACGCGGTCAAGGTGATGGCAGGCTGCCCAGTGGCCGGTGGAGACCTCCTTGAACTCGGGCACCTCGTTGGCGCACTGCTCGTCTGCATAGGGGCAGCGGGTGCGGAAACGGCAGCCGGACGGCGGGTTCAGGGGGCTGGGCACATCGCCCTGCAGCACGATACGCTTGGACTGGCGGGCCGTAATGGGGTCTGCCACCGGAATAGCGGAGATCAGGCTGCGGGTGTAGGGGTGGATGCTGTGGGTGATCAGCTCGTAGCTGTCGGCCAGCTCCACCATCTTGCCCAGATACATCACGCCGATGCGGTTGGAGATGTGCTTCACAACGCTCAGGTCATGGGCGATGAACAGGTAGGTCAGACCCATCTCCTGCTGCAGATCCTCGAACATATTGACGACCTGTGCCTGAATGGAAACGTCCAGTGCGGAAACAGGCTCGTCACAAACGATGAACTCGGGGTTCACTGCCAGTGCACGGGCAATGCCCACGCGCTGACGCTGACCGCCGGAGAACTCGTGGCAGTAGCGGTTGGCGTGCTCGCTGTTCAGACCAACGCGCTCCAGCAGAGCGATGATCTTATCGTGGCGGTCCTTTTCGTTCTCGGCCAGATGATGGATATCAATGCCCTCACCCACGATGTCGCCAATGGTCATGCGGGGATCCAGACTTGCGTAGGGATCCTGAAAAACGATCTGCATCCGGCGGCGGTAGGGCAGCATATCCACTGCGATCTTGTTGTCCTTATCGAACAGCAGGTTGCCGTCATAGTAGATCTTGCCGCCGGTGGGCTCGTACAGGCGCAGCAGGGTGCGGCCGGTGGTGGTCTTGCCACAGCCGGACTCGCCTACCAGACCAAGGGTCTCGCCCTTGCGGATGGCAAAGCTTACGTCATCCACAGCCTGAACGTACTTGCGGTTCTTGCCCACACCGCCGGCGGGGAAATACTGCTGCAGGTGCTGGACTTCGACCAGCGTCTTGTGTTCACTCATTCTGCCTTTTCCCCTTTCTCAAATGCAGCCTTCTGCTGCAGCCAGCAGTAGGTATAATGGGTATCGCTGAGCTCGGTGCGCGGGGGCATCTTGCTCAGACAGATCTTCATGCAGTTCTTGCAGCGGGGCGCAAAGGGGCAGCCGGCCGGCGGATTCAGCAGGTCCACAGGGGTGCCCTCGATGGGCACAAGGCGCTCGTGCTCTGCGGTGTTCAGCTTGGGGATAGAGTTGATCAAGCCCTTGGTGTACTCGTGACCCGGCTGATAGAAGATCTCGTCGGTGGTGCCGTACTCCACGATGTGGCCGGCGTACATGACGGCGATCTTCTCGCACATGGAAGCCACAACGCCCAGATCATGGGTGATCATGATGATGCTCATGCCCAGCTTCTTGCGCAGATCCTGCATCAGCTCAAGGATCTGTGCCTGAATGGTCACATCCAGTGCGGTGGTGGGCTCATCGGCGATCAGCAGCTTAGGCTCACAGGCCAGTGCAATGGCGATCATCACGCGCTGGCGCATACCGCCGGACAGCTCGTGGGGGTACTGCTTCAGACGCTTCTCGGGCTCATTGATGCCAACCAGCTCCAGCAGCTCCTTGGCACGTGCCCATGCATCGGCCTTGTTCTTATCGGTGTGCAGGCGGATGACCTCCACGATCTGGTTGCCGATGGTGTACACAGGGTTCAGACTGGTCATGGGGTCCTGGAAGATGATGGAGACCTCGTTGCCGCGGATCTTGCGGAAGTCCTTTTCCTTCATGTTCTCGATCTCGTGGCCGTTGAACCACACCTTGCCGCCCACCAGCTTGCCGGGATAAGCGGTCAGGCCCATAACGGAGTAGGCGGTGACCGACTTGCCGGAGCCGGACTCGCCCACAACGCCCAGAACATCGCCCTGATTCATAGTAAAGGAAACGCCGTTCAGTGCCTTTACTTCGCCCGCAGGGGTGAAGAAAGAAAGGCGTTCATCTTTGATATCAAGAATTTTCTCGCTCATTTCTGTTCACCTCATCAATTCTTCAGCTTCGGGTCAAAGGCATCGCGCAGGCCATCGCCGAACAGGTTGAACACAAGGATCATCACGCTGATCATCAGTGCGGGGGCGATCAGCAGATGGGGGTAGGTGTTCATGCCCTTGACGGCATCGGTAGCCAGAGAACCCAGAGAAGGCAGCGGGGCTGCAACACCCAGACCAATGAAGCTCAGGTAGCTCTCGGTGAAGATGGAAGCCGGGATCTGCAGGGTGGTGGTAACGATCAGAGTGCCGATGCAGTTGGTGAGCAGATGCTTTTTGATGATACGGCCGCTGGAAGCGCCCAGTGCACGGGCAGCGGTAACGTACTCGCTCTCCTTCAGGATCAGGATCTGGCTGCGGACGATACGCGCCATGCCGACCCAGTACAACAGAGCAAAGATGATGAAGATGGAGATCATGTTGGGGCCAAGGGTCTGCATCCACTTGAAGCCGGGCTTGGAAGCCAGTGCATCCAGCGGATCCTTCAGGGCCATGCCCAGCAGGATGATCAGCAGAATATCGGGGATGGTGTACAGAATATCCGTGATACGCATCATGATATTGTCCACCCAGCCGCCGGCAAAGGCGGAAACAGCGCCGTAGGTGGCGCCGATGATCAGCACCAGCACAGAAGCGATCAGACCGACAGACAGGCTGACGCGGGTGCCCATCATGATACGCACCGCAAAGTCACGACCCATACGGTCGGTACCCAGAATGTGCGGGAATACCTTTTCGCCGGCATCGATGCGGGCCTGCTCAGAGGCAGAGTACTCGAACGGTGCCAGATTGTTGCTGCCCTTCACCTGCTCCGAGTAGCTGTAGGGCCACACGGCGGGCAGCAGGTAGGCAAAGATAGCAATGGCAATGATGAACACAAAGCTGACCATGGCGATCTTGTTCTTCTTCAGGCGGCGGATACCGTCCTTCCAGAAGTTGACGCTTTCGCGCATGACCACCAGGCTCTGCTTTTCCTCATTGCTGGCGGGCAGAAAATCCTCCGCGTTGAGCTGCAGGCTGAGCGGATTCTTTTTAATGTTTTCCATGAAAATCGCTCCTTTCTCTTACTGCAGTTTGATGCGCGGGTCAATGATCTTATAAAGGATATCCACGACCACGTTTGCAATGATGACCATGCTGGACAGCAGGATGGTGGTGCCCATGATCATGGTGTAGTCACGGTTGGTGATGGCAGACACGAAGTCGCGGCCCAGACCGGGCACGGAGAAGATTTTTTCCACCACGAAAGAACCGGTCATCAGGCTGGCCAGCATGGGGCCGACGTAGGTGATGACAGGCAGGATGGCGTTGCGCAGTGCGTGCTTGAACAGGATCATGAACTGGGACACGCCCTTTGCGCGGGCAGTGCGCATATAGTCCTGACCCATAACGTCCAGCAGGCTGGAGCGCATCAAACGGGTGATATAAGCCGAGGGATAGATGGCCAGTGCAGTGACCGGCATGATATAGGCGGCGGCGCTGTTCAGGCCAACGGTGGGCAGCACCTTCATTTTCATACCAAACTGGTACAATAGCAGCACGCTGGAAATAAAGCTGGGGATTGCGATGCCACAGGTTGCAAACACGATAATAACGTTATCCAGCCACTTACCGCGGTTGTAAGCGGAAATGCAGCCCAGCGGGATGCCCACGCACAGAGCCACCACCACGGCAATGCCTGCCAGACGGCAGGACACCGGCAGCTTGCTGGCGATAATCTGGTTCACGGTACGTCCGCGCTGACGCAGGCTCAGACCCAGATCGCCGTGCAAAAGGCTCTTCATGTAGTTGACGTACTGCACACTCAGCGGCTTATCAAGGCCATACTTTTCGGCCAGAGCCTGCTGAGCAGCGGCACTGATGGACTTTTCTGCCACGAACGGGCCACCGGGGACCAGGTTCATGACAAAAAAGGTAACCGTGGCCACAATGAAGATACTGAAGATACCCATTGCGACACGCTTGATGATGTACTTTGCCATCGTTTGATGCCACTCCAATCCTATCAATGAATTACTGTTTTTGCTCTCAGGCCGAGCCACACTTTCCCGCAGTCCGCCAGCCTCACACATAGCGGACGTCTGTCCTTGGCACGCGGACAGAAAAGCGAATAATAAAACGATGGCATCTTGCGGTCGCATAAACACCATCGTCCATACCCGAGAAACACTCTATCTATTATAAGGATAACTACGATTTTTGTCAATTTACATGAAAAGAATTCACTTCACTATAGCAAAGCATGAGTGAAATCTTATACTTTATACAAATTTCCTGTATATTCGTAGGTGAAAGTGCTACTTTTCCGGCCTTTTGGGGGATTGTTTCGTTGGCGCGTACAATCCGCCCTCCCCTGTCGGCGTAAAAGGCAGCGTCTCTGCCGCAGAGTCATCCCTCCATGTCCTTAGCATTTTTCTCCATATTACAGCAAAAAGGCAAAACAAAACCATCCGCAGCCCCTTTCCGGCACAGTCAGTGCCCGGGAGATGTGCTGCGGATGGTCCGTGGTCGTTTTGCGGGTCAGGAGTACAGTTTTGCGGTCAGCCGGGAGTACATGGCGCTCTTCTGTGCCTTATAGGAGGCCATGGCCTGATCCGCCAATGCGGTGCTCTGGCCGTTGGCGGTCAGAATGGCGCGCATCTGGCTGACGATGCTCTCCACTTCCCTGTCGTAGGAGGCCTGCATCGCGTACAGTCTGCCGCTTCTGGCCAGCACGATGGATATCTTGCGCGCCTGTGTCTGCTGAGACTCCGGCAGCGATTTGAACTCTGCCTTTGCTCCGGCAATGCAGCTGTTCAGCTCTGCCTCGGCGCGTGCCTTGACGCTGTACAGCTGCCGCAGCAGTGCCTTGACCTCGGCCTCGTAGCCGGCCTCCTGTTTGCCGGAGGAGGACGCCGGTTTTTCTGTACCGGAATTGGCTGTACCGGCAGTCTCCTGCTTGCTGGAGGACGCTGTACTGCTGCTCTCCGTCCGGGAGGCAGCGCTCCCCGAAGAAGCAGAAGAACCTGCCGGGGAGGAAACCGCACCTGTCTCCTGCTGCGGAGCGCTGGCGGATGCCTCCTGTTCCCCGCTGCCGGACGCGGCGGCTTCATCTGCCAGTTCCTCCAGCGTGATCTCACCGCTGAGCAGCTTATCGATCTCATCATCCGTCAGGGTGACCTGTGTGCTGTCCGCCGGGGCATCCGGCAGGGTTTCAGGAATACCGGCTGCCATACTGTGGAGGTAGAACAGCACGCCAAGAACAGCTGCTGCCAGCAGAGCCACCAGCGCGCCCAGCACGATCAACACGATTTTCAGGACCTTATTTTTCTTCATACTAAAATCCGCTGCCCGGGCAGAGCAATTCTCTGCCCGGGCAGTTTTCTCCTTACTTTAGGATCAGACCCACATGCCCAAAAACTTTTTGGGCTGATGCAGGGTCACAGCGTCCAGTTCCTGATCGTGGAACAGTTCATCGCCGTTGCGCACGATGCGGGCAGCAGTTTCCTTGCCCAGCAGCTTTTCCAGCTGCTGCACTCCCTGTGCCATGCGGGGCGGGCGCTTGTCCGGGGAATGGGTGTCGGTGGAGATGACATGAACCAATCCCCACTGGATGAACTTACACAACTTTTTGCAGAGCTTAGGCTCCAGCAGTGCTCCTGCGTTGATCTGCGCATAGGCACCAGCGGCTACCCAGTCGTACAGCAGGGTGGGATCCTCCAGCACATAGGGGTAGCGCTCGATATGCGCGATCAGCGGCACGATGCCCTGCTGCTGCAGATTGTACAGGGTCTGCCGGATAAAATGCGGCTTGTGGGTGGTGGGGAATTCCAGCAGCAGATAAGCGGTGTCCCCCATGCACAGCGCCCGGGTGTCCAGCTCGCACAGGCCGGGCGAGAAGAACACCTCCGCCCCCAGTTTGAAATCAAACTGCATGGGCTGCCCCTCCAGCGCTGCGGTCAGCTGTTCAAAGGCAGCCTGCCGCTTTGCCGTAAAGGCATCCACCGTGGTGCGTTCGCTGTTGAAGTGGCTGGTGAACGCAATATTGCGCACACCGTCCTCGTATTCCCTGTGCAGCAGCTCCAGCGAGACTGCTGTATCCTTTGCGCCGTCATCCATGCCGGGCAGAATGTGACAATGCAGATCCGTCATAGCAGTGCTTCCTTATTCAGTAACATCAGCCTTCTGTTTTTCGTAGGCATAGTTGTAATTGTAGGCATAGCTGTATGCGTAGCTGGAGCCCTTGAGTGCCTTCTTCATGTCGTAGCGGGTCAGCACGCTGCCCAGCACCCGGACACCGGCATCCTGCAGCTTTTTCACTGCGCCGCGCACCGCATCGGCGGGGGCGTAGTCCGAGCGCACAACGAAAACCGCGCCGTCCACATAGCGGCCGATGACGGCTGCATCGGTGACCACCGACACCGGGGGTGCATCAAAGATGACCACATCGAACTTTTCCCGCAGGGTGTTGACCATGGCCTGCATCTGCGGCTGGCTCAGCATCTCGGAGGGGTTCGGCGGCGGGGTACCGGCGGGCAGGAAGGTCAGATTCATTTCCTTCAGTTCATGCAGCGCCTCGTCCAGCGTGCACTGGTTGGACAGCACGTTGGAAACGCCCTTTACGTTGTGACCGGCCTTCAGATAGCGGTGCAGCACCGGCTTGCGCAGGTCGCAATCCACCAGAGCCACCTTTTTGCCGCTTTCGGCCATCGTCATCGCCAGATTGACCGCCACGTTACTCTTGGACTCTTCCGGCACGGTACTGGTGATGACCAGCGTGTGCACGTCCATGGAGCCTGCCATAAAGTCCAGATTGGTGCGCAGAGACTTGTAGGCTTCCACATAGCCAAAGGGCATCTTTTTATCGGTGATCAGCTGCAGGGTGCGGTGCTCACCTTCTTTTTTCTTTTTACCAAACAGATTCCACATCGTCTTACACCTCCGGGATCAGGCCCAGCACGGGCAGGCCGAGCTTCTTCTGAACATCTTCGTCATCCACAACGGTATCATGCAGCAGATGTGCCAGCACCAGAATGCCGCACACCAGCACAGCACCCAGCAGGCCGGCCAGCACAACGTACTTCGTAGTCTGGGGGAACACCTTGTTGGGATCGATGATCACATCGCTCACCGCCTTGCAGGAACCGGCTTCCACCTTTTCCACCAGCACGTCGGGCACGATGTCGGCAATGGTCTGTGCGATCTCACCCGCACGCTCTGCATCCGTATCGGTGACCGTGATCTTCATGATCTGGGTAGCGTCCACATCGGCAACATCCACCATGTCGTACAGCTCGGTGTAGGTCATATCCAGATCCAGTTTGTCGATCACCTCGTTCAGCACGGTGTTGCCCTTGATGATGACCGCATAGGTGCTGATCAGGTTCTTGGCAGAATTGAAGTTATCACTGGTAAAGGTGGAGGAGTTATCCTGCCGGGTATTCACGATCATGTTGATAGAGGCCTGGTACTTGGGTGTAAGCGCAAACACGCACACCAGCAGGCAGATCAGCGCTGCCGCAACAGCTGCTGCCACGATCTGCACGGCATGCGCCCACAGCAGGCGGGCCAGTTCCATCAGATCAATGGTCTCCTCGTCCTCCGTGCTCCGGAGCGACTGTCCCATAGTTGCTTTTTCGTCCATAATAGCGAAACTCACCTTTCTTGTTTTCCGCAGTGCAAGAAATGTACACCGGGTTCCTATAGATACACATTCGTTTTATAATGATAGCACATCTTGTTGTATTTTACAAGCAGCAAATGCCATTTTCTGCCGGCAAATATATGGACAAAATATGCCCTGCCCCGTACAAAAAAGGCATCCGCAGCACATGGATGGCTGCGGATGCCTTCGTTTTACGGATTTTTAGCGAATACGCTTAGCGGGAGCCCTTATCGTAGGGGATACCCTCGGCCTTGGGTGCCATGCTGTTCTTGGAGGTGAAGGCCAGAATGACCATGGAGGCCACAAAGGGCATCATATTATAGATGTTGCTGGACCAGTGCAGCTGCGCAAGGAAGGTGGAGTCTGCAATATTGGCAAGGCTCTTGAACACGGCAAAGAACATGGCCGCGCCAAAGATGTGGAAAGGCTTCCACTGGCCAAAAATCATAACTGCCAGTGCCAGAAAGCCTGCACCGGCCACGCCGACTTCAAAGTTCCAGGTCTGCACCGGGGGCACGATATACGCCAGACCGCCGACGGCGCCCAGCGCACCGGAAAGGATCACACCGGCGTAACGCATCTTGTAAACGTTGATGCCCACCGAGTCCGCAGCCTGCGGGTGCTCGCCGCAGGCACGCAGACGCAGGCCGAAGCGGGTTTTATACAGCACGATGTAGCTGACCACCAGCAAGATCAGCCCCAGCGGCACGAACACGCTGAGTTCCAGTCCGCCGATGCTGAACAGGAAGGGCTTGTTGGAGTAGTTCAGCTTGGCGCTGCCGCTCTCGCTGAAGTACTTGGAGATGACCACGGCAATGGCGGTAGCCAGCAGGTTCAGTGCCGTGCCGCCGATGGTCTGGTCCGCCTTCAGGTTGATGGAGGCAAAGGCCAGCAGCAGGCTGTAGATCACGCCCGCCAGCGCTGCCACCAGAATGGAGATCAGCACCACAAGGAAGGGCGACAGGCTTGCAGGCAGCATGGTCAGGGTAAGCACACCGGCCACACCGCCGATGACCATGATGCCCTCCAGTGCAATGTTGATGATACCGGAGTGTTCGCTGAACATACCGCCCAGTGCCACCAGCATCAGCACGATACCGTACAGCAGGGTATATTTGATCAGAAGCAGCATATTACTTGCCCTCCTTTTTGGTCTTTTCTGCGGCAGGCGCAGGCTCTGCGTTCACATTGGTCTTTTCGGCATTCCGGAACAGCAGGCTCTGGATCTTGCCGCGGAACAGCATGGAGAATGCGCACAGATAGATGATGATGCCGCTGATCAGATCCGAGATCTCAGTGGGGTAAAACTTGGTGGACAGGAAGGAGCCGCCGACCGAGATATGGGAGATGAACAGCGCAGAGAACACGGTGCCAATGGGGTTGGAGCTTGCCAGCAGTGCCACCGAGATACCGTTGAAGCCCATGCCCGGCAGGCTGGTGGAGTTCAGCGGGTTCCACTGGGACACGTTGGACAGATAGAACAAACCTGCGCCGAAGCCTGCCAGCGCACCGGCAATGGCCATGGAGAGGATGATGTTCTTCTTCTCGT
>ERZ1106952.338-NODE-338-length-25033-cov-17.382737_pt1 | contig 25033 bp, 18 predicted proteins | sample MGYA00403677_ERZ1106952 | MGnify/ENA primary metagenome ERZ1106952 (study PRJEB35170, sample SAMEA104062415) | human gut metagenome | biome: human gut; feature: human-associated habitat; material: faeces | place: Denmark | collected 2012-05-14 ...
CAAGATGCGGATCTGCGGCGGAATACCGCCCGAAAATTTCTTTGACCACCCTCCGCAGACGCTTTATGCGCCGCCGCACATAGGTGCGAAAGGGAATACGAAATGTTCTTCGGCACCTTTCGCGGCCTGTGCAGCGCCATACATATGTGCTTTCGCTCTTATAAGAGCTGTTGCGCGCGATATTTCAAGCAAACCGCGCGCCAAGCCGCTGTGACGGTACGCCGCTCAGTTTGCGGGATAGCTGGTCCCGTTCGCCTCGATGTAACCCGCCGACGTGATGTCGGTCTGCGTGGCGACGACGAGAACGAGATCTTTTCCCGCAAGCTGTTGCGAAACGGTGCTCACATTTCCGCTGTATGTATAGGAATCCCCTTCGTTCGCGTTGTGTGCACAGCCGCCCGCAATGTACGCAGCCATCTTCCGATTCGCCGTATTTTCGATGGTGCCGTTATTGGTGTTGTCCGTAATGACGTAGTTCATGTTCAGCGTCGTATTGGCCGGGTCGTTAAAACCAAAGCCGGCAATGCCGAAAGTATAGGAAGTCGCGCTCGCGTTGCCGACGATCCTGCCGTTGTTGGTGCATCCGGTGATCGTGACCTGCTGCGTGCCGGCGACTTTGAGCGTGCTGCCGATATACCCGACGATGCCCGCCACCTTGATGTCTCCCTGCACGAGCGCATTGTTCGTGCAATTCGCGATGCGGAGCGTCTTGACCGTTCCGTCGTTGTTCTGGTCGTATGCGCGGCCGATTAGTCCGCCGACGGCGTCGAACCCGATCACCGAACCGCTGACCGTGCAATTTTCCAACGTGAGGGAGCCTGCGCTGAACCCTATGATCGCGCCGATGCTGTCGCCCTGGGCCGTCTTGACGGCGCCGTTCTGTTCAAAGGTGACAGACTCGGTATTGATGGAAACATTCGTAAGATTGAGATTTTTGATCGTCGCGCCGTCCACGATGCCGAACAACCCGTAACAGAAGGTCTCCGCATTGTGTTTCTGTGCAAAATAGGTCATGAAATCATCATAACCCACGTTGGTGAGGCCGCTGATCGTGTGATTCTGTCCGTCGAAGATCCCCTTGAAGGCGGTGCCTTTATACGGAAGATCGCTCTTGCTCTGTTCCCTCGAGCCGATGCCGATCGGTTTCCATGCGCCGGAGAGGGCGATATCGGCGGTGAGCTCCACCGTCACACCCGCGAACGACGTGCCGGCATTGACCGCATCGCGGAACATGGCCAGTTTCTCCGGCGTGGCGATCGCATAGGAGCCCGAACCCTGCACGTCTGCCACTTCACTCGCGATGATCGTTCCGCTGTTGGAAAAATCGACGCCGGCCGGCTTGGATTTCAGGTTGAACACGATGCCCGTGTTTTCAATGACAACTTTTTTGGCGCCCTCCTGCAAGTACATGGCGGAAGCTGTTCCGAACTCATGATAGCAGTCTGTCGCAGAAATGTTTTCGACGGTAACCTCTTTGACAAACCCGTAATGGCGCACGGTATCGTTGGGCGCATCGACCGTGAGCGTGCATTCGTCGCCGAGCGTACGGATAACGACATCCTGTGCGGAGCCGCTGTTAGAATAGCTGATCGAAAGGATGGACGTATTTTTGCCTGCATCAAACCCTTTCGTCGTCTCGATCGTCACATCCGAACCCGTGTAATAGGTCGAAAACCGGCTGTCAATGGTATCGGAGATCGTCCAGAGCCTGTAATATTCCCCTTCCGAAGCGGGTTCCGACGCGGAATCGGGGACATACTCGATCTTGCCGTCGTTGTAATAGCAAAAGACATCGTTTTCGCTGTCCCACAAAATCTCATTCTCGGACACTTTCGCATTGATCTTGGCTACATCGAACCCGCTTTCCGCCGCGGCATCCAATGCAGACTGCATCGTCTCATGTTTTTCCGTGCTGGCAGCGAGCGCCGTGTTCAGGTTGCGCACGAGCTGGGTATCCGCCGACTCGTTCGCCTTGTTGATCACTTTCGCAAACGTCGGGATCAATACCGCCGCCAGAATCGCCACCACCGCGATCACGATCACAAGCTCTGTGATCGTAAATGCACGTTTCCGTTTTTTCGCCATCCGTTCCTCCCTTTCCGCTGTTAAATAAGCTTTCTTTTTTTGCTCCCGCAAAAAAAGAAAGCCGCGGCTTTCAAATTTATTTTATTGCATCATATTCTAAGATCAAATGCAACCAATTCGGAAACCATTTATGATGAAATTTTCTATTCCCCCATGATGCGGCAAATAATCCTTCGACAAAGGTCATTCGGACGAATGGCCTTTGCCTTTAACAAGATTTTTCCTGCCGGCCCGGGCGGTTAAGATGCAGCGGGAAAACGTGTCCGTCGCCTTCCCACATCCGCGCTTTGCCCCGACAGAATAAAAAGCTGGACGGCTCTGAAAGAATAAAAAGCAGAGCGGCTATCCTGACAAAACAGAAACGCCGAACGGCGGGAAAATGAAAGGTGTACCTCGGAAAATCGGAAATAAAGATCGGAAAACGCGGTCTGACGCATGGCATTTTGCAAAACAAAAAAAGCTCCGGAAAACCGGAGCTTTTTCGAAAGCGAAATTACTTTACGATCTTGGAGACAACGCCCGAGCCGACCGTTCTGCCGCCTTCACGGATAGCGAAGCGGAGACCTTCTTCGACAGCGACAGGCTTGATGAGCGAAACGTCGATTTTGACGTTGTCGCCGGGCATGACCATTTCAACGCCTTCCGGCAGTTTGATGGAGCCCGTAACGTCCGTCGTGCGGATGAAGAACTGAGGACGATAGTTGTTGAAGAACGGGGTGTGACGGCCGCCCTCTTCCTTCGTCAAAACGTACACCTGCGCTTCGAACTCGGTGTGGGGATGAATCGAACCGGGCTTCGCGATAACCTGACCCTTTTCGATGTCCTTACGGTCGATACCGCGGAGCAGAGCGCCGACGTTGTCGCCCGCCATAGCTTCGTCGAGCATCTTGCGGAACATTTCGAGACCGGTGATGACCGTCGAACGGGGCTTCTCGATGAGACCGACGATTTCAGCGGGATCGCCGACTTTCGCCACGCCGCGCTCAACACGACCCGTAGCAACGGTGCCGCGGCCGGAGATCGTGAACACGTCTTCGACAGGGAGCAGGAAGGGCTTGTCGTCCTCGCGCTGAGGATCGGGGATATACGCATCGATCGCATCCATCAAATCGAGGATGCACTTGCATTCGGGAGCAGCGAGGATTTCCGCATCGGAAGCGCCGCTGGTAGCCTTTTCCAAAGCCTTGAGAGCGGAACCCTTGATGATGGGAGTCTTGTCGCCGGGGAAGCCGTACTTGGTGAGCAGATCGCGGATTTCCTCTTCGACGAGTTCGAGAAGTTCCGGATCGTCGACCTGGTCGGTCTTGTTCATGAATACGACGATGTAAGGCACGCCGACCTGACGGGCGAGCAGGATGTGCTCACGGGTCTGGGGCATCGGGCCGTCCGTCGCCGCAACGACGAGGATCGCGCCGTCCATCTGCGCGGCGCCGGTGATCATGTTCTTGACATAGTCGGCGTGGCCCGGGCAGTCAACGTGCGCATAGTGACGCTTGTCCGTCTGGTACTCGACGTGCGCGGTGTTGATCGTGATACCACGAGCCTTCTCTTCCGGCGCCTTGTCGATTTCATCGTACTTCATTTTAGCAGCCTGACCTTTGGCAGCCATAACCATCGTGATAGCTGCGGTCAGAGTCGTTTTGCCGTGGTCAACGTGGCCGATCGTGCCGACGTTAACGTGGGGTTTGCTTCTGTCGAATTTAGCCTTAGCCATTTTCGTTCCTCCAAATAAATTTTTATTTTTTAATGATAACTTGTGCGCCGAAATGGTTCCGGCTCTTGCAGCTATCTATCATTAACATGAATAGCGGCTTTTACAAGCAAGTATAATTATATCGTACTTTGAAAAATATATCAATCTTTTTGCGACTTTTTTCAAAAAATTTTTGAAAAACCGCCGCTTACTCCGCCTTTTTGCCGCGTTCGCCGATGATTTTCTCCGCAATCGAACGGGGAACCTCGCTGTAATGCGAGAACTGCATCGTGAACTGACCGCGGCCCTGCGTGCGCGAACGGAGGTCGGTCGCGTAGCCGAACATTTCCGACAGCGGGATCTGCGCGTCGATGACCTTCGCGCCGTTTCTGTCTTCCGTGCCCGTAATCGTGCCGCGGCGGGAAGAAACGTTGCCCATCAGGTCGCCGAAGTAATCTTCGGGGGTGACGATTTCCACCTTCATGATCGGTTCGAGCAGGACGGGGTTCGCCCTCTTCAGACCGTCTTTAAAGCCCATGGAGCCGGCAATCTTGAACGCCATTTCGGAGGAGTCGACTTCGTGATACGAGCCGTCGTACACGACCGCGCGGAAGTCCACCACTTCGTAACCGGCGAGGAAGCCGTTCTTCGCCGCTTCCTGAATACCTTTGTCGATGGCGGGGATATATTCCTTCGGGATGGAGCCGCCGACCGTTTCGTCGACGAACTCATAACCCTGACCGGGTTCCAGAGGTTCGAGGCGCAGTTTGCAGTGACCGTACTGACCTTTACCGCCCGACTGACGGACGTATTTGCCTTCGGCCTCCACTGCCTTGCGGAAGGTCTCGCGGTAAGCGACCTGCGGCTGACCGACGTTCGCTTCCACCTTGAACTCGCGCAGCAGACGGTCGACGATGATCTCGAGGTGCAGCTCGCCCATACCGGCGATGATGGTCTGACCCGTTTCGTTGTCGGTATACGTTTTGAAGGTCGGATCCTCTTCCGCCAGCTTGATGAGCGCCATCGTCATCTTTTCCTGACCTGCCTTCGTCTTCGGCTCGATGGCGACCTTGATAACCGGTTCGGGGAACTCCATCTGTTCGAGGACGATGGGGTGCTTTTCGTCGCACAGCGTGTCGCCCGTGGTCGTTTCCTTCAGACCGACGATCGCGCAGATGTCGCCCGAATAGATCATCGGGATCTCTTCGCGGTGGTTCGCGTGCATCTGCAGCAGGCGGCCGACGCGCTCCTTCTTCTGCTTGGTGCTGTTATAAACGTAGGAGCCGGACTCCAGAACGCCCGAATAGGCGCGGAAGAACGCGAGCTTGCCGACGAACGGGTCTGCCGCGATCTTGAAAGCCAAACCTGCGAACGGCTCGTCGTCGGAGGTCTTTCTCTCCTCCTCTTCTCCCGTGTTGGGGTTGATGCCCTTGACGTGATCGACGTCGAGCGGGGAAGGCAGGTAATCGATGATCGCATCGAGCAGGAACTGCACGCCCTTGTTGCGGTAGGAAGAACCGCACAGGACGGGCGTTACGGACATATTGATCGTCGCCTTGCGCAGACCCTGTTTCAGCTCTTCGACGGACAGATCGCCCTCTTCGAAGTATTTTTCCATCAGCTCGTCGCTCTGCTCGGCGACGGCTTCCACGAGCTCGGCGCGGTATTTCTTCGCATCCTCCATCATATCGGCGGGGATCTCCGTCTTTTCGAACTGCGTGCCGAGATCGTCTTTATAGATCTCCGCGTTCATGTTGACGAGGTCGATGATGCCCTTGAAGGAATCTTCCTTGCCGATGGGGAGCTGGATGCGGATGGCGCGCGTGCCGAGGCGCTCGCGCATCATTTTGACCGCGTTGTCGAAGTTCGCGCCGTTGATGTCCATCTTGTTGACATACGCGATGCGCGGAACTTTATACTTGTCCGCCTGGCGCCACACCGTTTCCGACTGCGGCTCGACGCCGCCCTTCGCGCAGAAGGTAGCGACGGCGCCGTCCAAAACGCGGAGCGAGCGCTCCACTTCGACGGTGAAGTCGACGTGACCCGGGGTGTCGATGATGTTGATTCTGTGACCTTTCCATGTGCAGGTCGTCGCCGCGGACGTAATGGTTATTCCGCGCTCCTGCTCCTGCACCATCCAGTCCATGGTAGCGGCGCCCTCGTGCACCTCGCCGAGCTTGTGCGTTTTGCCCGTGTAGAACAGGATACGCTCGGTCGTGGTGGTTTTGCCCGCGTCGATGTGCGCCATGATACCGATGTTTCTTGTTACGTCAAGACCAAATTGTCTGGGCATAGTCCACTCCTTTTACCAACGGAAATGCGCGAAAGCCTTGTTCGCCTCCGCCATGCGGTGGGTATCTTCTTTCTTCTTGACCGAGCCGCCCGTGTTGTTGAACGCGTCCATCAGTTCCGCGGCGAGCTTTTTGCTCATTTCGCGCTCGCTGCGCTTGCGGGTGTTGATGACGATCCAGCGGATGGCGAGGGTCTGACGGCGCTCGGGACGGATCTCGATCGGAACCTGGTAGTTCGCACCACCGACGCGGCGTGCCTTGACTTCGAGCACGGGCATGACGTTCGCCATCGCCTGGTTGAAGATCTCCATCGGTTCCTTGCCGAGCTTCTCTTTCATCATATCGAATGCGTCGTAAACGATCTTCTGCGCCGTAGCCTTGTTGCCGTCGAGCATGATCTGGTTGATCAGCTTCGCCACAACCTTGCTGCCGTATACGGGATCGGGCAGAACGTCTCTTTTGGGAACATTGCCTCTCCTGGGCATGATTGTATCCTCCTTAAATTGATTTTGGGTTCGCGGAATTGCGCCGGACGCAATATTCCGCGAATTTTTTGTAAGGGTAAATACCCTTCAGTACAGCTATCGCTTGCGTTTCCTCCCTGCCCGCGGAAAACGCAAATATTTCCGCGCCGGAGGGAAAGTAGCGAATCTTCTGCCTTGCGGCATACTGCCTACTTTTCATCGGGGTATCTTTTTCAGATAAATTTCCGACAAGTAGGATTTTGTTTGCGGCCCAAGCCGCCTTCTCTTCCAAACAATACTATATAAATAGGTGATTATTTGGGGCGCTTCGCACCGTATTTGGAGCGGGCCTGCTTTCTCTTGGCGACGCCTGCGGTATCGAGCGCGCCGCGGATGATGTGGTAACGTACGCCAGGCAGGTCGCGCACACGGCCGCCGCGAATGAGGACGGAGCTGTGCTCGTTGAGGTTGTGACCCTCGCCCGGAATGTAAACGGTACCTTCCTGTTTGTTCGTCAAGCGGACACGCGCGATTTTACGGAGCGCGGAGTTCGGCTTTTTCGGAGAGGTGGTGGAAACGGAAAGGCATACGCCCCTCTTCTGCGGGCACTGACCCATGATAGGCGTTTTGCTCTTTTCCACGCGGCGCTCTCTGCCGTGCTTGATGAGCTGGTTGATTGTAGGCATGTTTTACCTCCTTGTAAGATTGGAAATTTATCTTAAAATTGCCCTTACGCAATTTAAGAAAGCTGGTTCTTGCTCGCAGAATTTGTTTTGAGCTGTCAAAACAAATTCTTGCGATTCGAGGGGAAACCCGAACGGCTTTCCCCTCATCGCGGCATTTTTAAGGGCACACCTATTATTAAATGCCGCAATTTCACCCCTTCCGTAAGCCGAGGTATCGGCAAATTGGGGTGCGCTAACGCAAAAGCGCGGTTTTGCTTGCGCGAGAGATTATTACAAATATAAAACCATATTCTCACGGAAAATCGCAGCGCAGCGAGATTTTCGTGAACAAAGGCGGCGGAGCCGAGGCGGAAACGAGCAATGCCCGATAGGGTATTGCGAGAAACTTGCCTCGCGCGCAGCCGCTTTACGCGGCAAAAGGGCGCGCAAAAAGATATGCGCCCACAGTCGCAATGCCTATTTTAGCATTTTATAAAGATATTGTCAATTATTTCGAACAAATTATTGTGCGGAAATCGTCAGATTTTCAGCGATTTGATGCGGTCGGTATAATATTGCACCAGCTCCCACTTGGTTCCCGGCATAAGCCTGTGGTCGGGGCAGGGAACAAATCCGCCCAGGGCGATGAGCGGCTTTAAGCGCTCGATCTCCGCATCCACCGCCGCCTTATCCTTCCGCAGCACCGTTTTATCCATGCCGCCGACGCCCAGCATTCCCTTGCCGAATTTTTTACGCGCCGCCGCAAACTGGTCGCCCCACGTTCCCACCTCGATGGGGAACATCGTATTTACGCCGTTTTCAAACCATACCGGCAGAAGTTTTTCAGTCACGCCGTCGCAGTCGAGGCTGATAATATCAATACCGTACGAATGCACGAGGTCGGTCATGCGCCTGTAATGCGCGGCGCAGAGGTCTTCGAACATCGAGGGCGAAAGCAGCGGCCCGTTTTTGAAGCAGATATCCTCCCAGAAATGCGCAAAGTCGAACTTTGCGCCCGTTTCCAGCACGGCTTTCGCGCATTGGTACTGCATATCCGCATATGTATCGACAATTTCGCGAAGCAGATCGTAATCGTCGCAGAGCATATAGCTCATGCCGATGACCGAAAGCATATTGCGGATGCTGCCCAAAACGCTGCCCAGATGCAGCCCCACGGGATAATCGCGCTCGGTTTCGTTGAATTTTTTGAAATATTCGAAATCGATGCGCGCGGGGGTGTATTGCATCTTCGGCTTGTACAGTTCTTCGAACGCCTTGCGGTCTTTGAGCTGATAGTCGTCCTCCGCGGGAATCGACCCTGCGCCCGGGCGGATGCGCTCGATCAGACCTTCCGGATTCTGAATGCGGATGAACCCGTCCGGCAGCACCTCCAGCTCCTTATACTCAAAGGCGGGAAAAAGCCCGTTGTTGCCGCTGAAAGCACAGAGCCAGTTATGATCCCAACCCAACAGCCTGTCCAGTTCGCGATCCTTTTCCGAACCGTCGTAATTATTTTCGGCGAGGTCGCGGGGAATATGTCCTTGCTCCGCCCATTCCTGCAATAATTCCGCCCAGTACCCGAAATGTACGGCGGGAAGCCTGTCTACCGCCTTATAATGCAGGATATCCAGGGCGCGCGTTTTGTTCTTCGTCATCTTTCCTCCTCCCGTTTCGGCGCCCGGAATGCGGGGCAAAAACGTTATAATGCCATTATAGCATATTTCCCGCAATTTGCAATTTTTTTCACGAAAAAATGCGCAAAATTCTGCGCATTTTTGCCCGGATCGGACGGCGTTCCGATATAGTCCTGGCGGCACAGTTTATACCGTTCCCGTTCAGTTTTTCTTGCTGCGCGGGCGGAAAACGAGGGCAAAAACAAAGGCAAACACGACCGCCGCCGTTACCCCCGCGCTCGCCGCGGAAAGCGCGCCGGTAACCGCGCCGAAAATCCCCTGCTCGGCGCCGCGCATCGCGCCCCGCGCCAGAAGATAGCCGAACCCGGAAATGGGAACCGTTGCCCCCGCGCCGGCAAAATCCACGAGATACTGATACAAGCCCAACCCCTCGAGCGCCACGCCCGCAAGCATAAAGAACACGAGGATGCGCCCCGAGGTAAGTTTCGTGAAATTGATGACGATCTGCGCGATAAGACAGATCGTCCCGCCGACCGCAAACGCCTTTACAAACATCAGAAGAATTTCGGCGTATTTTTCCATATTTCAACCCTCCCCGCCCGCAGGTTCCGCCTCGATGGCGACGGCGTGCGCGATGCACGGGATCGTATCCCCCTGCCCCGACGAAACGGTGGAGAGCAGCGCGCCCGTGGCGACAAACAGAACTTTTTTGACGGCACCCTGCCGCAGCTTATCGTAAATATATGAATTGAGCACGACGGCGCTGCACCCCGCGCCGCTGCCGCCCTGGAACTCATCCTCGATGACTTTGTAGACGATCTCGCCGCAATCGACGTGGTTGGGGAAGATGTCCTGCCCCTTTTCCCACACGAGATCCTTGACGATGCGGCTGCCCAATGCCCCCAGATCGCCCGTGAGGACAAGATCGTAATAGGCGGGATCGCGCCCCGTATCTTTGAAATGGGTCAGGATAGTGTCCGCCGCTGCGGGAGCCATCGCCGCGCCCATATTGTTCACGTCGGAAACGCCGTAATCGATGACCCTCCCCACCGTGCCGCAGGTGATCGCGGGGCCTTCGCCCTTGCGCGACAACACCGCACTCCCCGCGCCCGTCACCGTCCACTGCGACTGCGGCGGGCGGGTGGTTCCCAGCTCCAGCGGGTAGCGGTACTGCCGCTCCGCCGAAGAAAAGTGGCTGCCCGTCGCCGCGACGACGTTTTCGGCGTATCCGCCGTCGGTGAGCACGGCTCCCAATAAAAGCCCCTCGCTCATCGTGGAGCATGCGCTGTAGATGCCCAGAAAGGGCATGCCCGTTTCCCGCGCGGTGAAACTCGCCGAGATGATCTGATTGAGCAAATCCCCGGCGAGTATGGCATCCACCTCGTGCTGGGTGATGCCCGCCTTTTCGATGCTGCGTTCGACGGCGGCGAGGAACATTTTCCGCTCCGCGCGTTCGAAAGTGCTTTCGCCGAACATATCGTCGGAGAGGGGCAGATCGACGTACTCCCCCACGATGCCTTCGCATTCCTTCGGCCCCGCGACCGTCGCCGCCGCGACGATCTTCGGCCGATTCTCAAAAAATACCGTATGCCCGCGCTGCATAAAAACCGCCCTTTGCGGAAATTTCCGCGATTACAGTTTGTACGCTCCCGCCGGTTTTATGCGGTGCAGGTCAAAAACAGCTCAAAAAAAACGGGGCGCGCAAGGCACCCCGGCTGTTTAAAATATGCAATACATATGCGAAAAAACATTCAATTTTGGTTGAACATTTTAAAAAATTCGCGGCACGCAAAGGAAACGGGCTGCCCTTTGGGGAAGGCGATGCCCACCGAGCGTGCGGGGAGCTGCGGCTCCGTTTTGATTTCGAACAGCGTTTTGTCCTCGCCCAGTTCGCGGCGGACGTATTCCTTGGGAACGCACGCGATGCCCACACCGTTTTTGGCGAGCTGAATCATCAGTTCCAGGCTTCCGCATTCGATTTCGGGGTGCAGATGCACGCCGATGGAGTGAGAAAACTGGATGATCGCCTTGCGGGTGACGGTATTCGTATCCAGCATCAGAAGCGGATAATCGTGCATGGATTTGAGGGGCTGAACCCCCTCGGCGAGCGTTTTGAACCGCTCGTTCGCGACGAACGTATCGTGCAGGGGCATGACGACGCTCGTGAGGGTGAAATCCTTGTCGTCGATGGGAAGATTGACGAAGGCGATGTCGCACTTGTTGTTCTTTAACAGTTCGATCGTCTCCGTGGTGATGCAATTGATGAGATTCAGCTTGACGTCGGGATATTTTTCGTGGTATTCGGCGATCTTGTCGATGAGTACATACGAAAAGATGGTATCCGACGCGCTGATGCGGATGGTGCCCGTGGCGGTGGAGTTGATTTCCTTGAGCTTGTTTTCCGCCATGTCCAGCTCCGCAAGCGCCTTTTCGACGATGCCGAAGATCTGTTTTCCGCCCTGCTCCGAAAGCTCCATGCCGCGGTGGGTGCGGTTGAAGAGGGGCGTGCCGAGCTGACCCTCAAGCTGCTTGATCGCCTGCGAAACCGCCGGCTGGCTGATGAACAGCTCGTCCGCCGCCCGCGTGAGGCTGCCGCACTTGGCGACCGTGTAAAAGACCCTGTAAAGTTCGAGATTGACCATCCGCCCTCCTTCGCGCGCATCCGCCCGCCCGTAAAATTTATTTTCCGACGCAGAACTTTGCAAAAATTTCGTCGATGATCGCTTCGTTCGCCGTTTCGCCGCTGATCTCGCCGAGCGCTTCCCACGCCGCCTTCAAATGAATCCCCAATAAATCGAGCGGCACGGAGCCGCACAATTCCAAAGCCTGCCGCATCTCTCCTTCCGCGCGGGAAAGGGCGTTGTAGTGCCGCTCCTCGATGAGGAACTGCGCGTCCGAATCGTACCCTTCCATGCACAATTCAAACATTTTTTCGCGCAGAAGCGGAATATTTTCGCCCGTCTTTGCCGAAACGCGGATGTCCGCAGGGACAGCCGCATCGCCCGCTCCGAGGTCGGAAAGGTCGGTTTTGTTGTACACGACCAGCCGCTTTTTGCCCGAAACCGCCGCGTACACCGCCGCGTCCTCCGCCGTGAACGGCGCGGAGGAATCGAGAATAAAGAGCACGAGGTCGGCGCCCTCGATGAGGGAGCGCGCGCGGCCGATGCCGATGCTCTCCACCTCGCCCGCGTTCTCGCGGATGCCAGCCGTGTCGTACAGATTAAAGCGCACGCCGCCGATTTCGACCGTTCCCTCCACCACGTCGCGCGTTGTTCCCGCAACGGAGGAGACGATCGCCTTGTCCGCGCCGAGCAGCGCGTTCAGAACGGAACTTTTGCCCGTGTTCGGGCGCCCCGCCAGCACGACGGAGACCCCCTCCTTTACCTTTTTCCCCACCCCGTAGGTGGCGGAAAGGGCGGCAAGTTCGCCCGCAATATGGTCGATTTTTTCGCGCACGTCCTTTAAATCCGTGTGCTCGATGTCCTCTTCGGGAAAGTCGATGTCCGCGTCGATACCCGCGAGAATCTCCGTCAGCTCCCCCTGCAGGGTGCGCACCTTGCCCGTGAGCCGCTCGGAATACAGCATATAGCCGGCGCGCACCTGCGCGTCGCTCTCGCCGTTGATCATATCGACAAGCCCCTCCGCCGAAGCGAGGGAGAGTTTTCCGTTCAGAAAGGCGCGCTTTGTAAATTCGCCCCGCTCGGCGAGCCGCGCGCCGAGGGATACCGCCCGCTTTAAGATGCCGCGGGTGATCGCCGTGCCGCCGTGGCAGTGAAATTCGACCACGTCCTCCCCCGTAAAGCTGTGCGGCGCTTTGAAGTACACGCACAGCCCGAAATCGCGGAAGGCGCCGCAGTCGGCGGAGCCGGGGTACATACGGTAGGGTTCGAACCCGTGCACGGGCGTTCTGCCCGACGGCGCAAACATTTTTTCGGCGATGCCGAGCGCGCCCGCGCCGCTGAGGCGGACGACGGCGACCCCGCCCCTGCCGGGCGGCGTGGATACCGCGGCGATGATGTCGCTTATCATTTCGATGCTCCTTTTTCCGTAAAAATTATAGCATACGCGCGGATATTTGTCAACGCCCGTAAACAGTACATCCCGAACGCGCTTTACAGAGTAAGCCGGGAGGCGGCGCAACGCGCCGCCTCCCGCCGATACACAAGTCAGCTGTTTCTGTTTTCGCCGGAATTTCCGCCCGAATACTCGCCGAACGGGTCGCCACCCTGCGTTCCCCCGTCTCCTCCGCTGTTGTTTGAGGACGGGGAGGAAGAGTATTCGCCGAACGGGTCGTCCGGTTCCTTCGGCGCACCCTGACCGCCGTAACCGTTCTGCCCGTACGGAGTTCCGTAAGGGTTCTGCCCGTAAGGATTTTGCCCGTACGGGTTCTGACCGTAGGGATTTCCGTAAGGATTCCCGTAAGGGTTTCCGCCGTACGGCCCGTACTGCGCCTGCTGCGCGCGGCGGATGCGTTCCATGCGCTCCTGCATATATTTATCGTAGTCGATGGGGTCGCGGTTGCGGAACGCAAAAATCAAAAATCCTGTAACGACGGGGAGAATCGCGCACAGTACGACCATCCAGATATAACTTGCGGGGGCGTATATGCGGAAGAAGGACATGCAGAGAAAGATGAACAGAACGAGCCAGATAAAGTAAAAAATGGTGCAGAAAATGCTGAAAAAGTTCATCGTGTTCACCAGCCATGCGGGTACGCTTTCGGCAAAAAAGATGGTGAGATAGGTCAGATTTCCGCTCACCACCGGGCGCACCTCGTACAGGTCGGGATTCATGAAGATGACCGACTGCGGAATATCCTGCACGGCATAGCCGATGCAAAGGATCAGTTCGGCGAGCATCGCGAACAGTCCTATATGCTTGACCTTTGTGTTGCCAAGGCGAAGTTCGCCCGCGAGCCGCCCCATCAGATAAGTGCTCGCAAACGGCACAAAGCCGAGCAGGCAAAGGAGCGCGCTATACCCCCGCTTTTTCGCCATCGCATACAATCCTACCCCTTTAAAGGCGCACACTACGACGTAAACCGCCGCGGCGATCACCCACAAAATCCATGTATCCACCTTATTGAACCCGTACATCTGCGCCAGCACCGGATCCCCGAGGGGGAATATGAAATCGAACAGGCTGAAAAGTTCCATTATTTCTTCTCCCGAATTTTATTCGCGTTCCGCCCTGCCGAACAGGGGGAAGCCGTATTCCGCCCGCAGGAGCGTGAGCCCCTTGGCGGGCATCGTTTTGCCCAAAAGTTCGCGATCCCCCGTGCGCAGCGCCTCCTCCGCGGCGGCAAGGGGAAGTTTTCCCGTTCCGCATTCGAGGATCGCGCCCGCCATGATGCGCACCATATTGTATAAAAACCCGCTGCCGCACACGTCGATATATACGCCGGGCGTCCGCCCCCCGAACTTATCCGCCCAAGGGGAAACTTCGACGGAGTACACCGTGCGCACCGTCGTTCTGACCGACGAACCGGTCGAAGAGAACGCCGCAAAGTCGTGCTCGCCCTCCAGAAGCCGCGCGCATTCGCCCATCCGCGCAAAATCGGGGAATTCGCCGAAGCGCACCGCGTACCGCTCGAGGAGCGGATTTTCCCGCCGCGAAAAGTAGACGGAATAGCGGTAGGTCTTTTTCTTTGCCGAGCGGCAGGCATCGAACGAATCGGGCACGGCGGCGCTTTCCAGCACGCGCACGTCGGGCGGGAGCTTCGCGTTCAGCGCGTCGGCGACCCGCGCGGGTGAAATTTTGATGCCGTCTGCGAGGGCAAAGTTGCATACCTGCCCCGCCGCGTGTACGCCCGCGTCCGTCCTGCCGCTGCCCGTCACGCGCGAAAAACTGCCGAACGCCGCCTCGATTGCCCGTTCCAGTTCGCCCTGCACGGTGCGGCCGTTCGCCTGCACCTGCCAGCCACAAAAATCGGTGCCGTCATAGGCGACCAAAAGTGCTGTATTCATTGCTGTTGTACCTATTTTTTGCAACCGTACTGTATTTTTTGCACCGCAATGCCCTATCCCAGAAAATAGTCGATAATCCCGAATTTTCCGCCCGGGATGTACACGTTCAGAAGGACGATGCCGGTGATCAGCGCCGCGACGACGAGGGTACCGACGAGGTCGCGCCAGGTGAAGGTGAGTTTTTTATACTTCGTTCTCCCCTTGGCGCCGCTGTAACAGCGCGCGTCCATCGCGTCGCCCAGCTCCTCCGCGCGGCGGAACGCCGACACGAGCAGCGGGATGAGCACGGGGATCATCGCCTTGGCGCGCTTGAACAGCCCGCCCGTTTCGAAGTCTGCCCCGCGCGCCTTCTGCGCCGCGATGATGCGGTTGGTTTCGTCCATCAGCGTGGGGATGAAGCGGAGCGCGATGCTCATGATGAGCGCCAGTTCATGCACGGGGAATTTGATATATTTGAGTGGCTTTAACAGGCTTTCGATGCCGTCGGTGAGTTCGACGGGCGCCGTGGTCAGCGTGAGGATGGAGGTACCCATGACGAGCAGGAACAGGCGGAAAGCCAGAAAGATCATATTGACGATCGATTCCCACGACAGGGCGAGGATGCCCCACTGCCAGATGAGATGCACGCCCTCGGTGGAATAGAAGAACAGGTTCAGGATCGCCGTAAAAATGATGAGGAAGAGGATCATCTTGACCGAGCGCAGCACGCTGCCGAACGGCACGCGGGAGAAAATTACGGTCACGATCAGAAAGAGGGTGACAGCCGCCAGCCCGAAAAAGTTATCCGCCACGAAGATCGCCACGATGTACGCGATCATCAGCACGATCTTGGCGCGCGGATCCATGCGGTGGACGAAGGATTTTTGCGGGTAGTACTGCCCGAAGATTACGTCATTGAGCATCGCCGCCCTCCTTGCCCGCCTTCCCTTCCGCGTACAGCGAAAGCACCTTTTCGGCGAAGTCGTCGCAGGTGAAGTCGGTATCGATTTGAATGCCCCGTTCCTTTAAAAGCATGGCACAGCGGGCGGTGGTCGGCACGTCCAGTCCCAGCGCGAGCAGTTCCTCGCCGCGGCGGAAAATTTCCGCAGGCTTGCCCTCCATGACCACCTTCCCCTCCGAAAATACGGCGGCGCGGGTGCAGTTTTCGGCGATCTCGTCCATATCGTGCGAGACGATGACGACCGTTTTGCACCAGCTGCCGTGGATGGCGTGCAGAAGCTCCATCAGCTCGCGCTTGCCGAGCGGGTCGAGCCCCGCCGCCGGCTCGTCGAGGATGAGGATCTCGGGTTTGGTGACGATGACGCCCGCGATGGCGACGCGACGCTTCTGCCCGCCCGAGAGTTCGAAGGGGGAACGGTCTTTGACGGCGGCGTAGTTCAGCCCCACCGTTTCCAGCGCCTCCTTCACATGCGCGGCGATCTCCTTTTCGTCCTTGATGTCCTTGCGGAAATTCTTTAAACCGAACGCCACGTCCTTTTCCACCGTTTCGGCGAACAGCTGGTACTCGGGGTACTGGAAGACCATGCCGACCTTGGAGCGCAGCTCCAGAAAGTTGCACTTCTTGTCCGCGAGGTCGTAGCCGGCATCGCCGATGCCGCCGATGCGCAGCTCCCCGCCCGTCACCTTGATGAGGGCGTTCAAGTGCTGGACGAAGGTCGATTTGCCGCTGCCCGTATGCCCGATGATGCCGAAAAACTCGCCCTCTTCGATGACGAGGTCGACCCCTTTGAGCGCCTGCGAGGGAAAGGGCGATTTTGGATTGTAAGTGTAGGTCAGCCCCTTTGCAACGATGCGCATATCGCCTCCGCAAGCTCCTCCGCGGTGAACGCGTTCGCGACGGGCATGCCCGCCGCCTGCAATTTTTTACAGATGTACGCCGCGCGCGGCAGCGTAAGGTTGTACATTTCCAGCTCGTCGCTGCGCGAAAAGATCTCCTCGGGCGCGCCGTCCATGACGACCTCGCCGCGGTGCATGACGATCGCCCTGTCCGCCTGCAGCGCCTCGTCCATGAAGTGGGTGATGAGGATGACCGTCATCCCCTGCTCACGGTTGAGCTTTTTGATGACGGACATTACCTCCCGCCGCCCCTTCGGGTCGAGCATGGCGGTGGATTCGTCTAAAATCATGATTTTCGGCAGGATGGCGAGCACGCCCGCGATGGCGATGCGCTGCTTCTGCCCGCCCGAAAGCCTTGCGGGCGTGGAATGGCGGAACGCCTGCATGCCGACCGCTTCCAGCGCGAAGTCGATGCGCCTGCCGATCTCCTCGCGCGGCACGCCGATGTTTTCGGGGCCGAACGCCACGTCGTCCTCGACGATCGATGCGACCGTCTGGTTGTCGGGATTCTGAAAGACCATGCCTGCGCTTTTGCGGATCTCGAAGGTCTTTTTATCGTCGGCGGTATCCATGCCGAACACGGAAACGGTGCCGGAGGTCGGAACGAGGAGGGCGTTGATGAGTTTGGCGAGGGTGGATTTGCCGCTGCCGTTGCGGCCGAGAACCGCGACGAACTGCCCCTCCTCGACGGAGAGGCTGACGCCGCCCACGGCGAACTCTCCGCCGCCCTCGCGGTAGGAAAATTTTACGTTGTCGAACCGAACTGCTTCCATATGCATTCCCTTTGCGGAACGCCGAACGTTCCGTTGCTGTTTATTATAGCAAAAGCGGAAAAAATTAACAACGATTTTAAAGCGCCTGCCGCGATTTTCACCTTTCTATAATAAATATTTGACAAAAACCGCTCTTTTGAATTGACTATTTGCGCGAAAGACATTATAATTTAAGTGGTTTACCGAAAGGTCGTTCCGCCTTTCGGGTTTAACCGTGTTTTAATTCGGAAAAAGTTATTCGGAGGTTATATCTTTTATGAAGAAGATGACGATCGACGGCAATACCGCCGCCAGCCACGTCGCTTACGCTTTCTCGGAAGTGGCGGCCATCTACCCCATCACCCCCTCCTCGCCGATGGCGGAGGTCGCGGACGAATGGGCGACCGCCGGGCGCGTGAACATGTTCGGCCAGAAGCTTCGCCTCGCCGAAATGCAGAGCGAAGGCGGCGCCGCGGGCGCGGTGCACGGCTCCCTTTCCGCGGGCGCTCTGACCACCACCTACACCGCCAGCCAGGGACTTCTGCTCATGATCCCCAACATGTACAAGATCGCGGGCGAACTGCTCCCCACGGTGTTCCACGTTTCCGCGCGCGCGATTGCGGCGCATTCGCTGAACATCTTCGGCGACCATCAGGACGTTATGGCGTGCCGCCAGACGGGCTTTGCGATGCTCGCTTCCTGCTCGGTGCAGGAGGTCATGGATCTCGCGCTCGTCGCGCATATGTCCACCCTGCGCTCGAAGGTGCCTTTCCTGCACTTCTTTGACGGCTTCCGCACCTCGCATGAAGTTTCCAAGATCGACGTCATCGACTACGACGAGATGAAAAAGCTCGTCGAGGACAACGGCCTGATGGCGGACATCGACGACTTCAAGAGCCGCGCGCTCAACCCCGAGCACCCTATCCAGAAGGGTACGGCGCAGAACGGCGACACCTACTTCCAGAACCGCGAAACGGCGAACAAGTACTACCTCGCCGCCCCCGCCATCGTACAGGAGATGATGGACAAGGTCTCCGCTCTGACCGGGCGCAGCTACCACCTGTTCGACTACTGCGGCGCTCCCGACGCGGAGAACGTCGTCGTGATGATGGGCAGCGGTGCGGACGCGATGGAAGAGACCATCAACCGCATGAACAAAGAGGGACACAAGGTCGGTTTGGTCAAAGTACGCCTGTACCGCCCGTTCGTTGCGGACGCGTTCGTTGCGGCTCTGCCCAAGACCTGCAAAAAGATCGCGGTGCTCGACCGCACGAAGGAGCCCGGCTCCCTCGGCGAGCCCCTCTACCTCGACGTCTGCTCGGCGCTGTTTGAGAAGGGCATGAACAAAATCAAAGTCGTCGGCGGCCGCTACGGTTTGGGTTCGAAGGAGTTCAACCCCTCCATGTGCTACGCGGTGTACAAGAACCTCGAAAAGAAACAGCCGAAGAACCACTTCACCGTGGGTATCTACGACGATCTGACCAACACCTCGCTCGACTTCTCCGAGAAGTACGACGCCGCTCCCGAGGGCGCGATCTCGTGCAAGTTCTACGGCCTCGGCTCGGACGGCACCGTCGGCGCGAACAAGGATTCCATCAAGATCATCGGCGACCACACCGACATGTACGCGCAGGCGTATTTCTTCTACGATTCCAAGAAGTCGGGCGGCATCACCGTTTCGCACCTGCGCTTCGGCAAGACGCCCATTCAGAGTTCCTACCTCATCGACAGCGCGGACTTCGTCGCCTGCCACAACCCTTCCTACATCACCCGCTACGACATGCTCTCCGACATCAAGGAAGGCGGCAAGTTCCTGCTCAACTCCCAGTGGACGACCATGGGGGAGATCGAAAAGAACCTGCCCGCAAAGGTCAAACAGCAGATCGCGAAAAAGCACCTCAAATTCTATAACATCGACGGTATCGGCATTGCGTCGCAGATCGGTCTGAACGGCAAGACGAGCACGATCATGCAGTCTGCGTTCTTCTACATCAACGACTCGATCATGCCCTACGAACAGGCTTCCGACTATATGAAGAAGGCGGTATTCAAGAAGTTCTCCCGCAAGGGCGACGCCGTCGTCAACATGAACTACGCCGCCATCGACTCCGCGAAGAGCGGTTTGCAGGAGATCAACTACCCCGCAAGCTGGGCGAACGCGAAGGACGGCGCGCCGATGGTCAAAGTTGCCGACAACGAATACTTCAAGAACGTCGTGCATCCCATCCTCGTGCTCGAGGGCGACAAGCTGCCCACCTCCGCGTTTAATGCGGACGGCTCCGTACCCGTCGGCACGACCAAATTTGAAAAGCGCGGCGTTGCGGTAAAGGTTCCGAAGTGGATCCCCGAAAACTGCATCCAGTGCAACCAGTGCTCGTTCGTTTGCCCGCACGCGTGCATCCGCCCGGCGGTCATCGACGACGCGGCCGAAAAACCCGATACGTTCGTCACCAAACCCACGACCGGTTTGAAGGGAACGCAGTTCCGCATGCAGGTTTCGCCCCTCGATTGCATGGGCTGCGGCGTGTGCGCGAACGTCTGCCCCGGCATGAAGGGCAACAAGGCTCTCGTCATGGTTCCGTTGGAAGAAGTGGCAGACGCCGACGCGAAGAACTGGGAATTCGCCCAGAGCGTACAGCAGGCGGATACCTCCTCGATCAAGAGAACGACCGTCAAGGGCAGCCAGTTCAACCAGCCGCTGTTCGAGTTCTCGGGCGCGTGCGCAGGCTGCGGCGAAACGCCGTACGTCAAGGTGGTCACCCAGATGTTCGGCGACCGCATGATCGTTGCGAACGCGACGGGCTGCTCCTCCATTTACGGCGGCTCCTCCCCTACCTGCCCCTACACCGTGAACAAGAAGGGTCACGGCCCCGCATGGGCGAACAGCCTGTTCGAGGACAACGCGGAATTCGGCTACGGCATCAACCTCGCGTATAAGGCTCGCCGCGCGAAGCTCGAAGCGGAAGTGAAACAGCTCGCCGAAAAGTGGGCAGACTATGCGGAAGGCAAGGCGGCGTGCGAAGAATGGCTCGCCAACATGGACGATGCGGAAGGCAGCCAGGCTGCGGCGGACAAGCTCGTCAAGGCTTGCGAAGGCTGCAAGGATTGCGGCTGCGAGTGCGACGCTCTCTGCCAGGAAGTTCTGAAGGCGAAGGATTGCCTCGTCAAGAAATCCATCTGGATCTTCGGCGGCGACGGCTGGGCGTACGACATCGGCTACGGCGGGCTCGACCATGTGCTCGCGCAGAACGAAAACGTCAACGTGCTCGTTCTGGATACCGAAGTGTACTCCAACACGGGCGGTCAGGCTTCCAAGTCCACGCCGACCGGCTCGGTCGCGAAGTTCGCTTCCTCCGGTAAGCGCGTCAAGAAAAAGGATCTCGGCATGATGGCGATGAGCTACGGCTATGTGTACGTTGCACAGGTTTCCATGGGCGCGAACAAACAGCAGTTCCTCAACGCGCTCATCGAAGCGGAGAAGTACGACGGGCCGTCCCTCATCATCGCATACGCGCCCTGCATCAACCACGGCATCAACATGAGCAAGAGCCAGGAAGAGGAGAAGCGCGCGGTGGATTGCGGCTACTGGCAGCTGTACCGCTACAACCCGACTCTCAAAGAGGAAGGCAAGAATCCGTTCACGCTCGACAGCAAGGAGCCGACGGGCGACTATCAGGAATTCATCCTCGGCGAGACCCGTTACTCTTCTTTGAAGAAGACCCAGCCCGAAGCGGCGGAGAAGCTCTTCAAGGAGAACGAGGAAGAGAGCAAGGAGCGCTACGAGGGCTACAAGAAGCTCGCGAACCAGCAGGAGTAATTCCTCTATATAAGAAGAAACGACAAGGGAGCAGGCGTTCGCCTGCTCCCTTTTTTGTAATATTAGCATTTGCTTTGCGCTGTTCCGCCGCCGAGTTCGTTTGCAAAATAGGCACGAAGCCCAATGCTTTTTCGCCTCGCCGAACTTTTTCGCCCGCGCTCAATCCATTAAACTACCCCAAAGAGGCGCGTCTTCCGGCTGTCTGCCGAAAGACGCGCCTTGCCGAACTTCAACGCTTTTTCAACGAAAAATCCACTATTTCCAGCGTTTTGCCGTCGATTGCGGCAATATCGCCATTCGCATAGCAAAAAAGCTCAAAATCATCGCCGGCGCGGCGCATGCCTCCGTCTTTTATCCGATCGGAAGACGCAATCAAATTTTGAAAAAATTCTGTTACGCTTTCCCCGCAGGCGCCTTTGCTCTTTTTGATGACCTTCTTTTCCAGCTTCGGGGAAATATGCAGCTTATCGGCATTTCCCAACAGATATTGCCGCCATTTTTCCGTTTCCGCGGCGGCAGCCTCCCGCAGATACGCTTTTGCCTGTTCCAAAGACCGCCATGGCACATACAGCCTGCTGTTCTCCAACGGCAACGCCATCGCCGTATTCAGCCCGCTGCCCGACGGCATCGAGACGCATTCGATCCCGTTCCCCCGCAGAATATCCGCGAGCATTTCGCCTTCCATAGCCCGCATTTCCGTCAAAAAACAGTAATCGTCCTCTTTGAGTTCGCGCAGTTTTTTGCTCCCGCAGAGCGGGCAGCGCGGCGGCTCTGCCGCGACGTGGCAATTTTCGCAATATTTCATATTCTCCCCCTACAATCTATTGATTCCATTGTAACACCGCGCCGACATCCTGTCAATCCTTCGCCGCAAATTCGATTTTGCTCCGCCCACACCGCCTTTGATATCCTTTCGCTTGACAGGCGTGCCGCGTTATGCTACAATGGTAAAAAATTCTTCGAGGGAGCCATGTATATCTTCTGCGCATAAAATTCAACCCGCCCTTCCTTCGGTACTCGTCTGCCGCGGGTTCGGCGCGCCTTGCCGCAGAAGATTTTTTTATCATCGCCTATTTTCTGTTTTTGAAAGAGCCGCATCTTCTGTGCGGCTCTCATTGTATTTTGCGGCTCGGAAAGGAGGTTTATATGTCTGCCATTCTCCTGCAAAACGTGACATTCGGCTACCCCGGAGCCGCGCAGAATATCTTTGAAAACTTTTCCGCCGTGCTCGACAGCGACTGGAAGCTCGCGCTGACGGGCCGCAACGGGCGGGGCAAAACCACCCTGCTGCGCCTATTGTGCGGCGAATACGAGTACAAGGGCAAAATATCCGCGGGAGCGCAAGCGGAATACTTCCCCTACGCCGTCGACGAATCGCTCGACGCGCTTTCCGCCCTGTACGTCGCCCTGCCCGACATCGAGTTATGGCGTTTAAAGGCGGAGCTGAATAAACTCGGCGTCGGCGAGGAATCGCTCGAACGGCCGCTTTGCACCCTTTCGGGCGGCGAGCGCACAAAGGTTTTGCTCGCCGCGCTGTTCGCAAAGGAAAATGTCTTTCCGCTCATCGACGAGCCGACCAACCACCTCGACGAAGCGGGGCGGAAAAAGCTCAGCGACTACCTCGCCGCAAAGCGCGGCTTTATCCTCGTTTCGCACGACCGCGACTTTTTGGACGGCTGCTGCGACCATGTTCTGGCGCTGAACGCGGAGGGGTACGAACTGCGCAAAGGGAACTTTTCCGACTGGTGGAGGGATAAAACCGCCGCCGACGCCGCCGAAGCGGAGAAAAGCGCGCGCCTGCAAAAGCAGATCTCCGCATTGGAAGCCTCGGCGGCGCGCACGTCGGCGTGGGCGGACAAGGTGGAGGCGAGCAAGAACCAAAAAGTGGCGGGTCTGCACCCCGACAAGGGGCATATCGGCGCGATGGCGGCGAAGATGGCAAAGCGCGCCAAGGTGACCGAGCGCCGCCGCGAGCAGGCGGCGGAAGAAAAGCGTTCCCTGCTCAAAAATGCGGAGTTCTACGGAAATTTTAAGCTGACGCCCCTGCCCTTCCGCGCGCAGGAACTCTGCTCGCTCACCCATGTCGATTTTGCCTTCGGTGAAAGGCTCGCCGTGCGCGACCTTTCGCTGACCGTGGAGCGGGGCGAGCGAATCGCACTCAAGGGGGAAAACGGCTGCGGCAAGTCCACCGTTTTGAAGCTGTTGACGGGCGAGCTGACCGCGCAGAGCGGCATCGTGCGGGTACCGAATGATCTGCGCATATCCTATCTTCCGCAGAACGTAAGCAGCATTTGCGGCACCGTTGCCGAATATGCCGCCGCGCGCGGGGCGGAACCCTCGCTCGTAATGGCGATTCTAAACAAATTCAATTTGCGCAGCGAACTCTTTTCGCGCGACATTTCCGAATACAGCGACGGGCAAAAGAAAAAGGTCGCTCTCGCCGTTTCGCTCGCAACGCCTGCACATTTGTACATCTGGGACGAGCCGCTCAATTTTATCGACCTCGTTTCGCGCATACAACAGGAAGAGTTGCTCCTCGAATACCGCCCCACCCTGCTGTTCGTCGAACACGACGCGGCGTTTCGGCGGAACATCGCCACGCGCACCGTCGAACTCTCCCGCCCGCGATAAAGGGACACGTCACCTTAAAAACCTATCGCAATAAATATCCTCCGGCAAAGCCGGAGGATATTTATTTTCGGGCAGTTAGCCCTAATACTACCAGCAACGCGCAAGCCGCGCCTATGACGACCCGGCAGTCATGCGATTGTTACTTGCCACCCGTAAACGGGTCTTCCAAGTCGTCTATGCTCATTTGGCTCATTTTTTGTCCTGCTTTAACTGTGGGGCTATGTATTCTTTTATCGCTTTTGTGTTTTTCCCTACCCTATCTACATAGTACCCTCTGCACCAGAATTGCCGATTTCTGTACTTGTATTTCATGTTACCCCTTTTTTGGTATATCATCAGACTGCTTTTTCCTTTCAGAAATCCCATGAATCCTGACACACTCATCTTCGGCGGTATCATTACCGACATATGGATATGATCGGGGCATACTTCGGCTTCTATGATTTCTACCCCTTTCCACCGACACAACTCCCGAAGTATTGCCCCGATCTCAATTCGTTTTTCCTCATAAAATACTTTCCTTCTGTATTTTGGGGCAAACACTACATGATACTTGCAATTCCACTTCGTATGTGTTAATTATCCTTGGGGATTTTTATTATTATCCCCAAGGGTAATCTTTTGCTACTGCGGTATATTTACCGCGCCAACCAGCTTATAGATAATCTTTACTTCCTGCACTCTTTGTCCGTCTATCCTTTCCGGTTTGCCGATGTATATCTTATCTATAAAACTATTCAGAATTTCGGGCGTCAGATTCTGTACTTCCGTATAACTTCGTACCAACGAAACAAACTTTTCAAGACTGCCGTCCCTTTCCTCTTTTGCAGCAAGACTCGCTTTCAATGCCTCCGTTTTTTGTTTGAGCTCGGCTTGCTCGGTTTCATAGTTCTTGGCAAGCAACTCAAACCGCTCTTCAGGCATTCTTCCGCAGACTTTTTCTTCATAGAGTTTTACAATAATTCTCTCTATTTCTGAAAGCCTATTTTCTGCCTTCTTCAGTTCACTTTTTCCCATCAATTGCAGCCTTGCACTCTCTTTCCGAGAACATTGACGGAAATCCTCAACAAATTCCTGCTCATACTGTTTGATATAGGCGCAGACCTTGCGAATATCCTGTAAGACAATCTGATCAAGAGCGCTTACCTTAATGGCGTGTTCGGTACAAAGATTTTTCTTCTTTTTGCGATACGTTGAAC
>ERZ1106952.341-NODE-341-length-24879-cov-4.356389_pt1:0-2500 | contig 24879 bp, 17 predicted proteins | sample MGYA00403677_ERZ1106952 | MGnify/ENA primary metagenome ERZ1106952 (study PRJEB35170, sample SAMEA104062415) | human gut metagenome | biome: human gut; feature: human-associated habitat; material: faeces | place: Denmark | collected 2012-05-14 ...
CGTTTTTATCTTTATATTTAAGGATAACATCTTATAAATTAATAAGTTTTTTTTAGTTATTTATTAAATTTATAATAAAAAATAAAGTTTATTCAAAACTATAATATAAAGTGATAAGATCATAATAGAAAAGCATATTCTAAAGATTATATAGAAAGATTCTAATTACTAATTAATAGAAAGATTAATCAAGATTCAAAGTAATTACTTTCTTTATACCTGTTCCTGAAGTAGAAAACGTTCCATTTGGTCCTGAATAGCTTCTTTCAAAAGGGTTTCCGCTTCCTCGGTAAATGTCTTGGTAGAAGATATGATTTCTTGGAACTGGGGTTTATTCGTTTTTAAGTAAGTACGTAACTCAACAAGAAATTTCCTTACCTGTCCAATTTCTAATGAATCAAGATAACCGTTCGTTCCGGTATAAATAGTCAATATCTGTTCTTCCACCGCAAGGGGGGCGGATTGAGATTGTTTGAGCAACTCACGTAATCGTTGACCTCTTGCCAATTGATTCTGAGTAGCTTTATCGAGATCAGAAGCAAATTGTGCAAAGGCTTCTAATTCTGCAAATTGCGCCAATTCCAATTTTAATTTACCAGCTACTTGTTTCATGGCTTTAATTTGAGCTGCCGATCCTACTCTGGAAACAGAAATACCCACATTAATGGCCGGTCTGATTCCAGCATTAAATAAATCGGCAGATAAGAATATTTGTCCATCTGTAATGGAAATTACATTAGTAGGAATATAAGCCGAAACATCCCCCGATTGGGTCTCAACTATTGGTAAAGCAGTCATACTTCCTTCACCTAAAAGAGAACCTAATTTCGCGGCTCTTTCCAAAAGGCGTGAATGTAGATAAAAAACATCTCCCGGATACGCTTCGCGGCCCGGCGGTCTTCGTAATAGAAGAGACATTTGGCGATAAGCCTGCGCTTGTTTGGAGAGATCGTCATAAATGATTAAAGTGTGTTGCTCGCGGTACATGAAATATTCAGCCAGGGCTGCTCCTGTATAAGGAGCAAGGTACTGTAATGTAGCCGGAGAATCCGCCGTTTCAGCTACCACAATAGTGTATTCCATTGCCCCCCTTTCCTGTAAAGCAGTCACCACCTGAGCCACAGACGATGCTTTTTGACCAATCGCTACATAAACACATATTACATTTTGCCCTTGTTGATTGAGAATCGTATCTGTAGCTACTGCTGTTTTACCGGTCTGTCTGTCCCCAATAATCAATTCCCGCTGGCCGCGCCCTATAGGGATCATCGAATCAATAGCAATAAGTCCTGTTTGAAGGGGCTCGTATACGGAACGTCTCGAAATAATACCAGGAGCAGGAGACTCAATTAACCGGGATTCAGAGGATGAAATTTCACCCCGACCATCGATAGGTTTAGCCAGTGCATTTACAACACGACCTAAAAACGCCTCGCTTACTGGGATCTGAGCAATTCTTCCCGTTGCTTTTACAGAACTCCCCTCTTGTATCATCAAACCGTCACCCATTAATACAACACCAACATTATTTGATTCCAAATTCAGAGCAATTCCTATCGTACCCTCTTCAAATTCTACTAATTCACCCGCCATTACTTCATCAAGACCATAAATACGAGCAATGCCGTCTCCTACTTGAAGCACAGTACCCGTATTTAAAACCTTTACCTCTCGGTTATATTGCTCAATACGTTCGCGGATAATATTACTAATTTCATCTGCTCGAAGGGTTACCATGAGTATTTCTTTTTTTTTTTGAAAGAAAAAAATAATGCCTGCAGTAGAAGGACTAATCCGTTATTTCTTTCACCGTTCCAAACATGCCAATATTAGTACTGATGGTACGTAAATGTAATTCGTTGTTCAAACAACTATTGAGAGTTCCTAAAGCCCCCTGTAAGGCTTGTTGAAAAACCCGTTGTCGAACTTGATTAATTGCTCTTTGTTGTTCAAAATGAATGGTTTCATTTTTGTAATTTTCTAACTGTTCCAAAGTCTTAGAAGTTGCATTAATCAAATTTAATTTTTCTCGCTCTATTTCAGAGTATCCAGTCATTCGAAACTGATTCGCTTCTATTTCTACTTTCCGTAAGCGGGCCCGGGCTTTTTCTAACTGGTTTAGGGCCCCCTCGCGTAATTCTTCTGAATTTTGAATAGTCTTCAAGATCCTCTGTTTTCGATTATCTAATAAATCACTTAACACCCCCCTTCCAAAAAAAATCAACACACCAAGCACTACGCTTAGATTTATTAGATTGGTTGCAAAAATATCAGTATTAAACCCGAAACTTCCGGCGGATGGCCAATAACCCAAGGAAAGGAAAGAATCGGTTACATTTTTCATACGATCTCCTCTTTCTTATAGTTATGCTTTCTTATAGTTATAGATAGACTATTTATATTCTTTTATTATGAATTTCCCTATTTCTAAATAGAAAATACTAAATTGAGTCAAAAAATATATTGATTTAGAAATGGTTTTTAATGGATTTTTTTCAAT
>ERZ1106952.341-NODE-341-length-24879-cov-4.356389_pt1:7500-10000 | contig 24879 bp, 17 predicted proteins | sample MGYA00403677_ERZ1106952 | MGnify/ENA primary metagenome ERZ1106952 (study PRJEB35170, sample SAMEA104062415) | human gut metagenome | biome: human gut; feature: human-associated habitat; material: faeces | place: Denmark | collected 2012-05-14 ...
AAGACTCGGGTAAAATATGCACTTCCTCAGGAATGAAAAAAAATCGATCTAATTTCGTTTGGTATTTTGGCTTAAATTCTTTGACTCCTCGGTACTCAATTAAATCCTCTTTTTTGAGGATTGAATGCAACCCTACGGTTCCATATTTAGTAATTCCCGAACTCTTTCTTCTGTATTGAGGATCGTCGAAATAAGCAAGAATACTATTTCTACGAAAAATACCATTTATACCATTTATAGGTATTTCAATCGAAATACCGGGACGGGGCATCCGTTCTTTCTCTTGTTCTTGAATCGATTGGAATGGAATGATGAATCTATTTCTTCGCTTCTTTGTCAATAAAAAATTATCATGGCGAATAGTAGGAAATGTGAGATTACAATAACTCGTATATATGATTTGATTCAATTCTGAATAATCAGGAATACAGCTTTCTTTTTTATCAGAAAGATTTAAACCAAAAAATTTGTGTTTCACTTGATCATTATTTACTGAAAGACTAGAAAAATATCGTCCTTCAGTCAAAAGAGAATGAACGTTCGTTTGATCTTGATCCTTGTGGAGTGAGGGGGGGGCTGCACTGAATCTGCACGAACCTCCTGATAATATCCACAAATGACTTGTTTTTGGTAAAAGATGTACATTACTATATGTAAATTCTGGCGCATGGTATACATCGGTACTCCAGTGCATCTCTCCCTCTGAGTCAGAATAAATATGTTTTCGAACCCTCTCTTTAAAATTAAAAGTGTATGCTCGCGCGCGAATCTCAGCAATCACTTGCTCTGATTCTACGTATTGGTCATTTTGCACTAAAATCAAACTTTTGGGTGGAATAGTCACGTTATGTATAATATTTTCACTTTCAATAGTTACATACAAGTCTATATAACATAGAAAAGCAGGATGCCCATGACGTGTACGTGTGGGATGAACCAAATACTCATTAAATTTTATTTTTCCATTAGAAGGGGCTCGCACATGTTCTGCAGTACCCCCTGTGAATACTCCACCGGTATGAAAAGTTCTTAATGTTAATTGAGTACCCGGTTCTCCAATAGATTGACCTGCAATAATGCCTACAGCTTCCCCCAATTCGACCAGGTCGCCATGAGTAGGGCTCCGGCCATAACATAATCGGCAGATCCAAGATGTACTCTTACAAGTAAAGGGGGTTCGAATAGGTATTGGTTGTGTTTGAAAGGTTATGAATCGATTGACAAGTCCAATTCCAATATCTTGATTTCGAATGGCAACGCATCGCGTTCCTATATATATATCGTCTGCTAATACACGGCCAATCAATGTTTGGATAAAAATCCTTTCCGGCATCATCCCATTTCGAGGACTCACAGAAATGCCTCGGGTGGTGCCACAATCTGTTCTACGTACAACAATGTGTTGAACTACTTCAACAAGTCTGCGTGTAAGATATCCAGCATCCGACGTTCGTACAGCAGTATCCACAACGCCTTTGCGGGCTCCGTAACAAGAAATGATATATTCTGTTAAAGACAGCCCTTCACGTAAATTGCTTTGAATAGGTAAATCAATCATTTGTCCTTGTGGATCTGACATTAACCCTCTCATACCTACTAATTGGTGTACTTGAGATGCATTTCCTCTAGCTCCCGAAAACGACATCATATGGACTGGGTTAAAGGGGTCCGTCATCCTAAAATTAGGATTCATTTCTTGTCGCAAATATTCACTTGTAGCATACCATATCTCAATAGAGAGGCGTAATTTTTCTACCGCGTGTACATTACCATAATGATGGTGTTTTTCCAAAATCAAACTTTGTTGTTCGGCATCTTGGACTAGCCACCCCTTAGAAGGTATTGTTAAAAGATCATCAATTCCTAATGAAATGGATGTAGCAGTGGCTTGTCGGAATCCCAGAGTCTTTACTTGATCCAAGATGTGTGATGTATATGCCATTCCGAAGTGATCTATTAATCTACTAATAAGTCGTTTAATAGCGGTTCCATCGATCACTTTATTGTGAAAAACCAGACTGGCCCGTTCTGCCATAAGTACCTCCCTATTCCGCTGAGTGGAGTTCGACAATGGGTTTGAGTCAGTGAGTGGAAAACTTCCTTTTCTCGATCTTGATTCGCATAGAAATTCAGGAACTGTGGTCCTAGCTGAACTGAAGAAATCAAAAATCACACGGGTGTCATAGAATTACTTAGCTTAGATACGATATGATTAGGTACCATACGAGTAGGCTCGGCAAAACCCTTGGATAGCTTCTTCGATTTCTCGATAAAGAGAAATATGACCGACTGTGGTTCGAACATATATACAAAGAACTTCTTTTTTTATACTTCTTACTATTACATAGTGCCCATAAATCTCATGAGAGGTACCCAAAGATTCATAGTGAACTTCGATGGGAGTTTCTCTTGAAGTAATAACACGTTGATCTAGCTGCCATCGGAGCCACAAGGGACTATCTAAATGGATTCTTTTCTGCCGATAAGCTCCAATTGCATC
>ERZ1106952.341-NODE-341-length-24879-cov-4.356389_pt1:17500-24879 | contig 24879 bp, 17 predicted proteins | sample MGYA00403677_ERZ1106952 | MGnify/ENA primary metagenome ERZ1106952 (study PRJEB35170, sample SAMEA104062415) | human gut metagenome | biome: human gut; feature: human-associated habitat; material: faeces | place: Denmark | collected 2012-05-14 ...
TTTATACTTACTTAATGAAGGGCAACAAAAGAAAGAATCTATTTTTCTTATTTCTACATATTAATTTAATTTCTTTGATACTTCCAAGGGGAGGGGGTCTCCGCATATTAAGCTTGTGCTTAATCTTTTCTGATTATACTAGAACTCTTCTAAGACCCCTTCCTTATAAGTTAGAGTTGAATTTAGTGGATTGTTTCATCAACGATCTTAGGTCAGAATTTTTGACTCTGCGCCAGTGATTCCACTATTATTTATTAGTGAACAATAATTCAAGAATTCCGTCATAGAGATAGGGGACATAATTCATATGGATATAGTAAATCTCGCTTGGGCTGCTTTAATGGTAGTCTTTACATTTTCCCTTTCACTCGTAGTATGGGGAAGAAGTGGACTCTAGAAGTATTACTAATTGTAATTGAGTTTAGGAATTAAACTTTATCAATTTTTTTTTGTATAAATCGTTCAGTTCTGAAAAGCTTTTTTTAGTTGAAATTTCACTATTTCAACACTATTTCAATTTAAAATTCAATTTTTAAATTGAAATAGAAATAAAAAAACATCTGTATTTCGAAATTTTCTTGGGTTTAGTGTTGTAATATAGTTTTTGAATAATATATATGAAGAATACTCTTTCAATTTAACAAATATTTCAATTATTTCCGTGTTTGTATTTCGAAAGTAAAAAGAATAAAAAGTAAAAGAAATACAAATGGTAGTAAATTTATTCCAACGAAATTCTTGATCAATTTTCTATTTCGATGAACCCGCTCTTACTAAAATTAGATATGGACCGTGAGGAAGAGTTGAACTTTTTTATTATTCAAAGAGAAAATTGTTCTGTTATTACATTACGTAGATACACATTTTCTATCGGAAACAGACATAGTAGTTCTCTAACGAGATACTACTACACAGACTAAAATAATGTCTTGGGCGAGTCACATATTGCGCATTTCCCGTTTGTTTTAATATTTTAATATTTTGCAAATTTTATTTATGTTGTATTTGTTTTATTGAACTCACTGTTCAAACGTTAAAAGAGGTTTACTAACCCCCCCTTTTTTCGAAATCCGAAGGAGTTTCCATAGATCATCTGTCAACTGATCGATCAATGACTTCTTTGTCAGAATGCTAGTAAAAAGATTACTTTTTTCTTTTATTATACCCATCAAAGAGGCCCTTGATTCTTTTGATCAGGATTCATATTGAAAATAATCAGCAATACAGGAATTAGAATCGTACGAGTCGCTTTTCGATTATTTCAAATTGATTGAAATCAACACAAATTAAATACAAAACAGATGGATAAAGCAAAGAAATAGAATTGGGGGGCGCTATATACATTATATATAATATGTAATTGATATCCATATATATATACCGATATAGAAATATGACGATACTGTTGTAGATTGATCTCTATTAAATTAACCCGGATTACTTACAATACACCTTATATACACTACAATAACAATAGTAGATAGTATGGTAGAAAGAAATATCTGAATCTTTCTACCATACTATCGTATTTCATAGAATACGGCGAATTCTAGTCTGCCCGGTTCATTTAAGACGCGAAATTTGAATCCCTTTCTTCTCTTCAATTATTGATAAGAACTAAAAAGTAAAGTTTAATTCAAATTAATCACCTTGGCTGACTGTTTTTACGTATATTATAAGTAAAAAAGCGGTAGGAACTAGAATAAACAGTGCAGTAGCAATAAATGCGAGAATATTTACTTCCATAATCTCATTGTTTCGTTTTTCTTTAATTTGCAATAACTCGGGAGTTAATCCCATAGAGATAATAAATCTTTCGCTTGTAAATTCAACGGGATGAATTACATCTCGATGATATCGAATCGGATCAGATCAATATCATGAATAACAATATCTGCACTATCAAATCAATTCATGGTCAAGAATTGAATAGTATAACATAGGAAGATCTTTTATCCATACCGAACTCCAAATTTTATTCCTGATCCAACCAATAATTCCTTTATTTTTTATTTATCATTCTTTTTTATTCTTTCTTTTATATAACCTACTGCCCTCTTTGTCCAACCATCTGATGAAGTATCATTGAACCGCCCTTACACTTACCATTGATTCTAAACAACCCTCAATAAACAATAGAATCTAAATAAAAAAAAAGAAAGGAGTTAAGTTCGAAACTTCTTTTTTTTTACAGATCTAATCTTCTTGGAAAACAAAAGAAGGATGATACAGACGAGTACAAGTTTCGGTATAAAAAATCTAATATTCCATCAAATTAACTGTTTGTTTTTATTATTTTTATTGTTATCTAAAAATTTCAAAAGTTTGTTCTTTCAAGGAAACCCCCTAAGAAAAAAGCGATCCCTGAAAGTATTCTATTACTTCTATTACAATAACTATGTTAAAGTTATTTTATATCGTGCAAATTCCATTTATATATGTACTTCCGGGAAACATAGAGTACTCTATTCGACAGAGTAGCAGTAACCGAAAAAGCCATACTCAGTACGGTATGGTATCTCTTGGAATCCCGAATCTGATTCTACCAATAATTATCCTAATTCACATATGTCTATCTCCCATCAATCGAATTAGTACTAGTCAAAGAAATGGAAATTACCCGATTGATGATAAATGTGAAATAAAAAAGAAAAAAATAAAGAAGAGGGATTGCCGTTGGGAATGAAATTATAGTTACTTTATACAAAAAAAATCTTTCACAAAAAATCGAGAGCAGAGTTGATATATTTTTTTATTGGATCCGTCGGGACTGACGGGGCTCGAACCCGCAGCTTCCGCCTTGACAGGGCGGTGCTCTGACCAATTGAACTACAATCCCAAGTAAATACCATAATAAAATAAAGTATTATGTATACATATTTTTATGATTTTATTCTAACCCCTTCAATTTTGAATTTAGATTCAAATTGGCGTGTTGTAACAGAGCCGTGAGTGATATATATGATACCCATATGAGTATGCGCTTGCGCTTTAGTGAGACCGACCTGGATTACTAGTAACCCTTTCCTTATTGCCAAATAAATGGGATAATTTTTCTTTCAATGAAAAGGGTTTTTTTCTTTATCCCTTTCCTTAGATTGTATTTTATACTTATAGATCCTTATAAGAATAAAGACCATTATCATATCAAGATCCTAATTTGTTGGAAAAATAGAGTAACTATAGTAAATAAAGAGTGCTATAGATATAGCAGAGAAGCAAATTTCTCTTCCGTATTGGGGAGGGGGGGATCGGGCATTTCTGAAGAGCACAAAATGGGTTATATGATACCATTTCGTGGTAGATCGGCGAATTTTTGGGCCGAGCTGGATTTGAACCAGCGTAGACATATTGCCAACGAATTTACAGTCCGTCCCCATTAACCGCTCGGGCATCGACCCAGGAAAAAGAAATTCCAGGCTTATTGATAATCCATGATCAACTTCCTTTCGTAGTACCCTACCCCCAGGGGAAGTCGAATCCCCGCTGCCTCCTTGAAAGAGAGATGTCCTGGACCACTAGACGATGGGGGCATACCATACTTGAACGGCCGCCCTGATACTATGCAGATAGTATGCATAATTTTTAAAAATTGTCAATATAATGGAAATTGTCAATATAATGGAATGGGATGGTATGGTATGACTCGATACGGAGGATCTTTCTATCTTTCACGATTCTATAGCATTTTTTCCGCCAATAAATTAGTTCATAATTTAGTTCAGAGGCTGCGCCAAATTTCTTTATCAATCATTCAATGAAATATGTTGGATCTCTGTTAAATTAGTAGGTACGTGTAGCAATTAAATAAATTTCGTTATGATGTCAATTAGGATCGGAAAAAATTCATTGTATTGCTATTTATCAAATCCAATATCAATAAACCGTTTTATTTTACCTATATTCACTAGTATATCCTTCCCTAGAATTTTATTTACCGCACAAGTAAAATTTTTAATTTCTGAACGAACCGCTATACGTATAAGATATAGACTTATTATAATCTATGTACATAGATTATAATAAGTCTATATACTAAACTCATAGTGGCCGGTAATTCGTGACTTTATTCAGTAATTGAATCAAACAAGCCCTTTTAACTCAGTGGTAGAGTAACGCCATGGTAAGGCGTAAGTCATCGGTTCAAATCCGATAAGGGGCTTTGGTTTTTTCATAAATCAAAAAACTCCGGCGGTAATATTCCTGTTTTAAGTACGAATAAAGTTATTGTGGATATTTTTAATAAAAATAAAAAAGTAACAAATTGTATAATGTAATATACGTATAATTTAATATCATTATATAAATTATAATATAAAAAAAATAAATGAAAGTGCTAAAAAACTAGATTTACCTGTTGAGGGTATAGTTGTTAAGCCAGATTCAACTAATACCTATTGGACTAATATTATTGGTAAAGGGTACCCAACACCTAAATCTATACAATATAGATGGTGTACAGAAAGACTTAAAATTAGACCTTCTAATGATTTTATTAAAAAACAATTAGAGAAAGAAGATGTTGTAGTTATACTTGGGGTTCGTAAAGATGAAAGTATAGCTAGAAAAGCTAGAATCGAGAAAAGAGAAATAGATGGCTATCTTTTAACTCCTCATGGTACATTAAAAAGTAAGAATAAATTAGCATATGTTTATACTCCTATTGTTGATTTTACTACTGCTGATGTTTGGGATGTTTTAGTTAATTCTAATGAAAATACAGTACCTACTCCTGATGATATATTTGACCATCCAGCTACTTGTTGGGGAACAGATACTATGGAGTTATTTAACTTATATCTTAAAGGTAGTGGTGATTCTGGTGAATGTCCTTTTATTGCTGATGAATCAACTGCAAAAAGTAGTTGTGGTAATAGTAGATTTGGATGTTGGATTTGTACAGTAGTTAAAGAAGATAAATCTTTAAACGGTTTTATTGAGTCTGGTCATGATGAATTAAAACCACTTTTAGCATTTAGACAATGGATATTATCAATTAGAGATATACCTGAAAATAGAAAAAAACATAAAAGAAATGGTTCCGTTGTAAAAAGAGATGGAAGAATAATGATGGGACCTTTCACATTTGAAGCAAGACAAATGATATTAAGAAAATTATTAGAAACTCAACTTGAGATTCAAAAATTTTATCCTGAACTTAACTTAATAACTTTAGACGAACTTAAAGCTATAAATGATATATGGGATGACGAAGAAGATTTAACTTCTACTACTCTTTTAAAAATTTATAAAGATGTTATTGGAAAAGACTTACCTTGGGCAGAATATAAAAAACCTATGTTTGATAAATCTACTCTAGATATAGTTAAGCAAAAATGTAGTGAATATAATGTTGATACTGACTTATTCAGTAAATTATTAATTGACTCTAATAAATATAAACACTTTAGTAACAATACTAAGTTAAAAAATTCAATTAATAAAACGCTAAATCAACAATGGTTACACCAAGATATAGTAGAAAAAATTGAAGATGAAGGTAACAAGGAGCTAAATTATGAAGATTAATAAACTTGTATTAAAAAACTTTAGATCTTATGAAGAGAAAACTGTATTTGATTTCACTACAACAAATTATAAAAATATAATTCTTGTTGGTGGTAAAAATGGTGCAGGTAAATCAACAATTTTTGAAGCTATCAAAGTATGTATCTACGGACCGATCGCATATAAATATCAAGGTTTTAATTCTTCATATATATCTAAGATTAAATCAAATATAAATAATAACTCATTAAAAAATGACAACGTTGATGCATTTGTATCCATTGATATTGAATTAACTGAGAATACTGATAAAAATACCTATACTCTTTTAAGAGAATGGACTTATACAGATAAAAAGTTAAACGAGAACTTCTCTGTTTATAAAAATCATTCTTCATCTCCACTAAATGAAGAAGAACTTAATTATTTTGAAAATTATATTACATCAATAATATCACCTAAAATATTTGAATTTTTCTTCTTTGATGGTGAACATTTATCTGAATTTTTTATAGGAAAAAATTCTAATGTTCATTTAAAAGAATCTCTTTTATCTTTATGTAATTTCGATACTTTTGATGTATTAAAAAATACTATTATATCAAATAATAGAAGTAGTAAAAATTCTAATAACGAAATTGAAATAGCTAAAGAAAATTATATAAAATTAGAAGAAAATTTACGTGAATTATATTCAGAAGAAGAAATTTTAAGTAATAAGCTACAAAATGTGTCTAATGAACTAGAAGATTTACAACAAAATCAGATTAAATTAGATGATGATTTTAGAAAAAAAGGTGGTATTTTAGCTGAAGAAAGAGACTCTCTTAATACTAGAATAATACAACTTGAATCAAGAAGAAGTATAATAAATCAAAATATAAAAGATTTCTGCAATGAAATACTTCCATTCTTAATTGTAAAAAATAACTTGTTAAATCTTGAAAAGCAATTAAAAATAGAAAATGATAGCGTATTATATAATCATTTAAAAGATAAATTAAATATAGATTATATTAACAGGAAAAATCGATGATTCTGTTTTAGATTCAATAGCTATGACAGTTTCTTATTCTTTAGTTAAAGATATAAAACCTGATGGATATGAAGATAATTTCCACTCTATATATAATTTATCTAATGATGAAAGTAATACTTTATCTGCTCTTATAAGAAATATCTTAACTACTAATAATCAGTCAACTTTAGATTTATTTAATGAACTTAGGTCTATTGCTGAAGAATTATCTCAAATAAGACAAAAGTTAAATACTAGCCTTGAAGATAATTCATTAAATGATTACTTAAAGTCACTTTCAGATTTAACTTCTAAAATAGCTAAATTAAGCGAAAATAAAACTCTATTAAATAGTAAGTTTGAAATATTAACTAATAAAATTAATGCTACAACTTTAGAAAGAGATAAATCTAAAGCTAAATATACTGAGCTTCTTCAAGCTAATAAAGTTGTTGATATGTCTGACAATCTAATTCTTATGTTGGATGATATTATATCAACTTTAACAGATAATAAAATAAAAGAAATTCAAGAAATGATTAAATATGTATTAGAAAAATAGGATTCGTTTTGAATCCTTTTTTATAGTTCATGAACAATTAATAAATATTTCATAAACTCATTATTATGTTATAATAAACATACCAAGGAGGTCATCGTCATGAAAAAAAAGTTTCTAGCATGCATGCTTATCATGATGCTTACAATAACAGGTTGTTCAAGTAAATCAATAACACAAACATTATTTGTTGAAAAAAATAATAAATATGCTTTATGTACATCAGAAGGAGATTTAAAAACAAAGTTTATTTATTCTTCTTATAAAAAGGTAGAAAATGAAGGGTACGTAGTC
>ERZ1106952.342-NODE-342-length-24734-cov-20.757486_pt1 | contig 24734 bp, 22 predicted proteins | sample MGYA00403677_ERZ1106952 | MGnify/ENA primary metagenome ERZ1106952 (study PRJEB35170, sample SAMEA104062415) | human gut metagenome | biome: human gut; feature: human-associated habitat; material: faeces | place: Denmark | collected 2012-05-14 ...
CCCTTCCCTTTTGCCTTACTTTGCATAAATACCTCCTGTATATTAAGTTCGTTATAGCGAACTATATATCAAAAAAATACAGCTTTCGTTCGCGCTTTTATTTTAGTTCGCATATGCGAACTATATGCGTTTTTTATGAGCTCGCGTTTGCGAACTCATAAAACAGTATATTCGAATGCGAAAATTTTGTCAACTGTTCCGAACCATTTTTTGCATGGCGAGGTGCTGTTTTTCACCGCCAGAAAGGGAAACTCCGCAGTCGGCGATCGCAACGAAATATTTCATCTGCCGCAGCAGTATAGGCGAGCCCCTCCCTTTTTTATAATAATAATAAAATCTTAATCTTTCGGTTTTAAATAATACAATTTACCCCAATGCCATTTTTTATTCGGAGAATATTTATAATCATCCTCTTTTCCGAGATAAAAAATATCGGAGCGAAAACATCCTTTACGAATAACCAAAACATTATTTTTATTCTGTCATGACTCTGCTTTCTCTCCAAACATACGAGCGTTTCGACATTGAATTTTTATTTCAAAGTACGACACTTCTATTAATTTAACGAAAATAGCCCGTCTTTTGCATTTTTATCAAAATAATTTATACATTGTCTAATGATTGCAATTTCCTCTTTAAAACAAATCTGTTCAAAACTTGCCGTCTGAAAAACAAGAGAAATTCTTCGCGCCTGCCGATCGTATATGCATCATTGGGTACAAGGTAAAATTTACCGTTTAAAATTAAAAGCAAATAATTTTTATACTTATACAATAAAAAATTTTTGATACTCCGCCTTTGCTTTTTATCTACGTATACGCACCCATTTTCCCCTCGAATGATATGTTTCTTCGCTGTTCCTTCAAGAAAAACCTTATTATCATACCGTTGAAATAGAAGAACCAAATATGATAAAATTAGAAAAAAAACAGGAAGTAACCATATTACAATCAATGCGATAGGCAAAAATATAATAGCAAATACAGAAAAAATGATTGCAGGCAAAATTGATATCCAAAAAAAATTGATGAGATTTTTATGATTATTAACTGCAACAGCTTTTCCGTCTGTATAAGCATAAAACTCAATCACTTTTTGTTTCCTCCTCTTTCTCAGACAAACATATTGAGCAATATTATTTTTTGGAAAGCAGTACCAGTGTCTCCACCCACTTGGTCTGCGGGAACATATCGAAGGGCTGTACGGAAACGATAGAATAATACCCATCCTTTCCTCCCGCCGTATAGTTCGGGGCCTTTTTCAGCTCGTTCCCTTCCTCGATGAGCGCACCCGTGAGAATGCCGACGTCGCGCGCCATCGTGGCGGGGTTGCAGGAGATCATCGCAATGCGCGGAATGCCCGACTCGAGGATCGCGCGCAATGTTCCGCGGTCGACCCCCTTGCGCGGCGGGTCGACGACCAGAAAGGTCTCCTTCGCGATCAGCCCGTTCAATACCTCGGGCAGCTTGTCCTCCACGCGGCCGCAGATGTTGAACATCCGCCCCTCCAATTTATTCGGCTCGACGAGCGCGTCCGCACACGCCGACGCCTCCGCCACCGCCTCGATGCCGTACGCCTTGCCGATTTGCCGCGCAAGGAGCGCCGTGAGGATGCCGCCGCCGCTGTACGCGTCGATGGCGGCGGTGGCTCCGCTCTCCAATCCGAAGCGGGCGACCCGCTCGTACAGCTTGCGGCAAACGCCGCGGTTGACCTGCAAAAAGGTGTTCGGCCCCGCTTCGAAATGCACGCCGCACTCATGCCCGGCAAAGCGCGGTTCGCCGTACAGCAGGCGGAACTCCCTGCCGAAAACGCCGTTGCCGTCGCCCCCGTTCACGTTCTGCCACAGCGCAAAACTTTTGAACTTATCGCGCAGAAGCGCAACCAGCCTGTCCGAACGGGGCAGGCTGTCCTTGGCGGTGACGGCGGTGACGATGAAGTTCCCCTCCACCTCGCGCACGACGATGTGGCGCAGAACGCCGCTACCGTCCGCCTCGTTATATCCCCGCACACCGCATTCCTCCATGTACGCGGTAAAGGCGGAGATGACCTGCTCCGCCCAGTACGGGTGAATGGGGCAGCGCCGCACGGACACAATGCGGTGGCTGCGCTCGGCGTAAAAACCGATGACGTTTTCCCCGTTTTTATCCACGCCCACGGGGATCTGCAATTTATTGCGGTACTCGTACTGGAAATCGCTCTTGACGGTGAGCGGCACATCGAAGTCGATACCGGCGATCTTGCGCAGGGCGTCCTTGACCGTTTTGCTTTTAAGTTTGAGCTGCGCGCCGTAGCGCAGGTGTTGCAGCTGGCAGCCGCCGCACTTGGTGAACAGCGGGCAGCGCGGCCGCACACGCTCGTCGGCGGGCGTGAGGATTTCCAGCGCCTTCGCGTAGCCGATGCGGTTTTTCACCTTCAATGCCCTGAATTTGACCTTTTCCCCCACCGCGGTGAACGGGGCGAAAAACACCGTTTCGCCCATATGTACGATCCCTTCGCCGTTGCTCCCGAGCGACTCGACCAGCCCCGTGAACTCGCAGTTCTTTTCCATGATTTGCGTTTCTTCCGACATTTTCCTTTCTCCGCTATTCTCTCTCGTTTTTTCTTATTCCCTCATTTTTTCTCATCCTGCCCGTCTTTGTCTGTCGATTCTCCTTCGCCCGCGGAGGGCGCTTCGTTTTCCCGCCCCCCGGCATCGGGCATGCCCGTGCCGCCCTTTTCCGAGGATGCGCTTTCCCCGCCCGAAGCGGGATTGTCCGTTTCAAACGGGTCGACCCCGTTTTCTCCGCCCGAAGCGGGAGTACCGCCCTGCTGCCCGCCCTTGCCGCGTTCAAATTTGCGGACGTAATAGTCGGCAAACCTCTGGAAACGGGTCATGACCCAATCGTACGGCAAGATTACCAGCGTACCCAGCACAACGACGATGAGATAAATCCATGCCGCCGACCAACCGAAGGGCAGCGTTATTTCGACGTTGAACGCAAACAGCAGCGCCACGGTGGCGCACAGCACCCCGTCGAACCAGACCGCCTTGAGCGGCAAGGCAATCCACTTTTTGACGTTGTATTTCCGCAGCAAAGAATTGACGAGGGGGTGCAAGCCAAAAAAGGCAACGAACGGGAAAAGCCTGTAAAAAAAGGCAATTCCGCCGAAGGCGAGGCACAAAAGGGAGGTTGCCACATACGCCAAAAAGCCGCCCGGCCGAAAATCCTTGGCGAGCGGCAGCATGAGCGCGACGGACGCGAATACATACCCCGTGAGCATCAGAACGGGTATGTTGATCCCAAGGCTCATAAAGACAGTGGCGAGCGCGCACGACACGGCGGACAGCGCGATCGAAAAAGATTTTCCTCGCATGGTCAAAACACGGAACGCAGTTTACCTGCAATTGCAGCAGGCGTTGAGGCAGCAGTTCATGAGCATATTGCACGCGCAGCAGGTGGCGCACTGTTCGCAGAAGCCACCGCCCATCTGCTGCTGTTCGTCGTACCCCGGCTGCGGCCCGCTCTGCGCATAGCCGCCCTGCGCCTGTTGCTGCTGCGGATTTTCCGCCTGCTTTTTGTCGTACTCGATTTTTTCCTTCAGTTTGTTGTACGCGGTGCGGTACTTCTCGTTGGAGGAATCCATCTGCAGGGCGATTTCGAGCTGCTTTTTGCTCTCGTTCATCCAGTTCTTTTTATAGAACACGACCGATTGCAGATAGTGCCACTCGGCGGGGCGCTCGTTGAACTCGTCCAGCACCGCCTGCGCCTCGTTGATCTTGCCCGCGCGGATGTATTCGTCTACCTTCGCATAGGACGAACCCGAGTTTTCGGCGGAATGCTTTTCGCTCCGCTCGGTCATGATTTCGTTGTACGCCACGTCGATGCGGTTGAGCATACGCGCCGCTTCGTTGCCCGCTTCCCCCTCGAGGAAACGCTCCTCCGAATATTTCTTTTTCAGTTCCTCGTAGCGCGCCCGGATCTCCTCGTCGGTCGCGCTCTCGGAAACGCCTAAAATTTCGTAATAATGCTTATTCATGGTCTTTCCTTTCGGCTTTCGCCTTTTGATCGATCGTTTGCCGCCCGTTCAGCGCAGGCGCGCCTTTTCGGGCCGTATTTTATCTTTGCATCCGCACTTCACCCGCTGTGTGGCGGCGGGCAATCCGCGCAGGATGATGTTGTCCGTAAGATCGTGATTGAAATAAAAGCGGATGTTTTTGAGGTTCTCCGCATTGGCCGCGAACACGCTCTTGAACACGAAGTCCGCTTCCTCGCCGTTCTTTGCCAGCATCTCCGCGCGCGTCTTCTCCCCGAACGCCTCGTAAAAGGGGTTGTAGTTCCCCTTCTTCACGTCCTTGTCGTAGTCGTCGAGCGCGTCGATGAGGTACACCCACTTGCCGATGCCGTAGCACAGCCCGCGCGTGGCTTCGGTGGCGTATTCGCCCAGGCAGTAATCGGAAAGCTCCGCGATCATCGTGCCGAACGGGTCGGCTGCCATGTCGAGGCTTGCGCACTTTTTCTTTTCCAGAGCGGTGAGCGCCTGCATGTTGCGGCGGATGATTTTGCCGATCTCGGGGTGCAGGGCGGACGCCCTTTTCAGTCCCTTTTTAAAGAGGGAGCGCTTGAGGCGACCCTTCTTTTCGTCCTCCACGTCGTCGCAGAGTTTGTAATAGGTGAACGCGGTGTTGAGGCAGGCGACGGCGCGGGTGATCTCGTCGTCCGCCGTCATCGGACGTTTGACGATGGGATGCAGAACGCAGTGCCGGTTCTCGATCTTCACGTCCCTGTTCATTATATTGTGCAGAAGGGCGGACAAAAATGTCATGTCGTACGAAAGACCGAGCCGCGCCCGCTGACCGCAGGAGGAGCCGATGCTCTTGCACAGCCCGCAGTACAGCGCCTTGTACAGCACGCCGTCCTTCACATACATATGGGGAATATCCGGCTGTATATACCCGAACAATGCTCTTTACTCCCCCGAATAGAATCCGACCTTGCGGTACACCTTGGAGAGGGTGCGCCGCGCCATGCGAGCGGCGCTCTCCGCGCCCTTTTGCATGACGCCGTTGAGGTACGCCTTGTCCGCAAGCAGCTTCGCCCGCTCCGCCTGGATGGGCGAAAGCGCGTCGGCGACCGCTTCCCCTACCGCGAGTTTGAAATCGCCGTAGCCCTTGCCTTCGAACTCCTTTTCCGCCTCCGCGGTGCTCTTGCCCGTAAAGGCTGCGTAGATGGTGAGCAGGTTGGAAACGCCCGGTTTTTCCTCGGGCGCGTAGCGGATTACGCTGTCGCTGTCCGTCACCGCGCGCTTGAATTTGCGGATGATCGTGTCCTTATCGTCGGACATGGTGACGAACCCGTTGGGGTTTTCGTCCGACTTGCTCATCTTACGCGACGGGTCTGCAAGGCTCATGACGCGCGCGCCGCTGCCCTTGGGGATATAGCCGTCGGGGACGGTGAACGTCGCGCCGTAGCGGTTGTTAAAGCGGATGGCGAGGTCGCGCGTAAGCTCTAAGTGCTGTTTCTGGTCTGCGCCGACGGGCACGAGCGCCGCCTGGTACAGAAGAATGTCTGCCGCCATAAGCACGGGGTAGTCCATGAGTCCCATGTTCACGTTGTCGGCGTGCTTGGCGCTCTTGTCCTTGAATTGGGTCATGCGCGAAAGTTCGCCGGGGTATGCGATGGTGTTGAGCACCCACGTCAGTTCGCAGTGCGCGGGAACGTGCGACTGCACGAACAGCACGCACTTTTCGGGGTCGATGCCGCAGGCGATGAACAGCGCCATCAGTTCGAGCGTGTTTTTGCGCAGCTGCGCCGCCTCCTGTTTGACGGTGATGGCGTGCAGGTCGGCGACGGCGTAGATGCACTCGTATTCGTCCTGCAATTTCGCGAAATTGCGGATGGCTCCGATATAGTTGCCGATGGTGACCGTGCCGCTCGGCTGAACGGCGGAAAATAAACGGCTTTTTTTGACTGCGGTTTCTTCCATAAACTCTCTTACACCCTTTAATCAATTTAAGAATATTCGTAGAAAAGTATACCATACCGCGCAATAAAAAGCAAACGAGTTTCCGCGTTATTTCCCAAAATTGCCAAAATTAACGGTATTTTAATAAAACCGCTACAATTTTCAGCAAAACGTCACGGAAAAGGCGCCCGCGCGGATATGCGCGGACGCCCTGCTATTTTATACGTTTCTATTTGTTTTTTTCCTGCGCACGGCGGGGAAATTTCGCTTTTTCCGCTTATGCCGCGGGTTGCTCCGCCAAGTCTACGTTTATCTGATACTTGCTGAAATCAATCTCGACAACTTTACCATTTAATTTGAAATTGTCTTTTTGTATATATTCTACAAGTTGGTTGTCTTGAATATTAGGCGTAATAACGACAAACTGTCTTACGCCAGCATTATTGATTAGTACAACAGAAAAGAAACGCCCTTGACCGTAATCGTTATCAAGTTGTGTTCCGTTATCCGTATAGAGCAACATTGTTTCTGGGGCGGTGTAGTCGAAATCGGGGGCAAGTTTATCCGCCACCGCCTTTATAAACTCGTCTTTGTCGCCTTGTGTAGTCGTCGAATAAATATAAGAATACTCTTGTTTGATAGTTTTATTGCCGTTTTTATCATATTCCTCTTCTATTTTCTCCGTGATTTGACTTACAGCAGACATATCTAATATTTCATTGATAGATGTTGCTTTCGGTAAATTTACGTTATATACCCTATATCCATTTTGATTATCAAATCGCGGGTCGGTATATGAAATTCCAAACCGAATATTTGTAATCTTATCGTCAGTAGTTTCTCCTAAATCTATTTTATAATAATTTATTATGTATCCTTTACCAAACGGATGATTATGAACAAAGTCGAATATTATACTTAAATTTTCCTTTGCCACATTTTGATAATATTCCGCGCGGGCAAGTTCCACGGCGGTAGCGGTTGTTTCGTCGGGGAAAAGCTCGTCGAGCGTGGCGGGCGCGGTATCTTCCGCAGGGTTGTACTCATAGCCGCAAGCGCAAATAAGACCGTCCCCGAAATCGTGGTCGGCTTTTTCCGTTTTTTTGCCGCATACTTCGCACTCTTTCCAATGCCCGCTATTATCGCGTTTCCAATCGCCGTATGTATGATTATCCGTTACGGGTATCACCGTGTCCGCCTGCGTTATCTCCGTTTTTCCCTCGCCGTCCGAAAACAGTTTTTCGCATACGGTACAAGTCCAGTATTCCGTTACGCCCTCGTCTTTACAGGTGGCGGGTTTGCCATCCGTCTTTGTGAGCGTATGCCCCTTTGCGGCAATCGTTACCGCCGCAAGCGTGGTTTCGGTTTTGCCATCTTTATCCGAAAACAGTTTGCCGCAGTCGGTGCATTCCCAATAGGCAAGGTTGCCGTTTTCGGTGCAGGTCGCGTCCTTTGCCTTATGCTCCGTGAGCGTGTGTTCCGTGGTGGTCGTGCCGCCGTTCTCGTTGTTGTTATCGTTTCCGCCTCCGCAGGCGGCAAGCCCGAATACAAAGCATACCGCCAACCCCGCCGCCGCGATAGCCGCTAAAACCCTTTGCTTCATTTCCTCTGCCTCCGAAATTTTTTCTCGCAAGGGCAAAAAAAGGCGCGCCTTCAACCGAAGACACGCCCCTGCATCAGTATCTCCGATTGATGTCACTCAAACCATTTGCACAATGGAAAATAGAGATACGATATGCCTATTCGTACCCATTGTGCAAATTATTCAGTTTGAGTGACGGTAACAGTATACCACAATCGGAAAAGAAAAGCAACAACAAAAAAGCGTGCCTTCAACCGAAGACACGCCCTGCACCTGTATCTCCGATTGCTGCAACACAAACTCCGCTATATCGAAAAATAGAGATACGAAATGCCTGTTCGTACCCCGATATAGCGATAATTCAGTTTGTGTTGCGATTACAGTATAACACAACCGAAGAATAAAAGCAACAACAAAAATGCCCCGCATATCTCGCAAAATACCTCCCCGCGTATCTTTGCGCGCGTATCCCGCAAAAAACCGCCCCGCGTATCTTTGCGGAAACAAAAAAAGTTCCCCGTTCTGCACGACGGGGAACTCTTTCTGAACCGTAAAATTATTTTTTATCGATAAACTCCAAAACCTTTGCGTACAGCTTGTCCTTATCCGCGGTTTCCTTAAAGCGGATAGGCTTATCGCGCAGTTTGGAAAGGCTTGCGGGCACTTTCATCGCCGTCGCGATGTTCAGGTGCTTGATCGCCTTGAAGCTGTCCTTGATGTCGTTGCCCGTGACGGCGTACATGACGTCCTGCGGGAACTTGTACGGACTGGCGGTGGACACGACGACCATCGGATTCCCGTCCTTGGTCTCCTCCCCCGCCATGTAGTTGGCGGCGGCGTACATCGCGCACGCGGTGTGCGTATCCATCGGGTACTGGTATTCCTCGAAAAACTCGTAGATCGTTTCGACCGTTTCATCCTCGCCGCAGAAGTCCGCCCAGAACAGCTTGGAGAGTTCCTCGCGCTCCTCGTCGTAAATTTCGTACACCCCTTCGGAGGCGAGCTTGTCCATGCGCAGTTTGATGCGCTTGGGCTCCCTGCCCGACAGTTCGAACAGCAGCCGCTCGAGGTTACTTGAAATCAAAATGTCCATGGAAGGCGACATCGTTTTGAAAAATTCGCGACGCTTGTCGTATTTCCCCGTGCGGATGAAGTCGGTCAGAACGTTGTTTTTGTTGGACGCGCAGATGAGCTTGCCCACGGGCAGCCCCATGCGCTTTGCGTAGTATGCCGCCAAAATGTTGCCGAAGTTGCCCGTCGGCACAGCGAAATCGACCGGATCCCCCATTTTGATCTGCTCGGAGGATACGAGGTCGAGATAGGCGGAAAAATAGTAGGCGATCTGCGGGGCGAGGCGGCCGAAGTTGATGGAATTCGCCGAAGAGAGCACGACGTCCTTGCTCTTCAGCTCCTCCTTGCACTCCTCGCTCGTGAAAATCTTTTTGACGGCGGACTGGCACTCGTCGAAGTTGCCGCGCACGGCGAGCACGTTGACGTTTTTGCCTTCCTGCGTAGCCATCTGCAACTTCTGCATTTTGGAAACGCCGTCGCTGGGGTAAAACACCATGATCTTGACGCCCTCGGCGTCCTTGAACCCTTCGAGCGCGGCTTTGCCCGTGTCGCCGCTGGTGGCGACGAGGATGAGCACCTGCTCCTTGATGCCGCACAGGTTGCACCCCTCGCGCAGAAGATACGGCAGAAGGGTGAGCGCGAGATCCTTGAACGCGCAGGTGGGGCCGTGGAACAGTTCGAGCATATAGAGGGAATCGTCGATTTTAACGAGAGGCGCGGCGTCCCCTTCGTCGAACTTGGAATACGCCTTTTCGCAGGCGGCTTTCAGCCCGTCGAAGTCGTAATCGTCGAGAAATTTATGGAGCACGCAGGCGGCGCGCTCCGCGTAGTTCATGGCGAGCATCTCCTCCATCTCCTTTTCGGAGACGGAAGGGAAGGTTTCGGGCACGAACAGCCCGCCGTCCTTGGCGATGCCCTGCGCGATCGCCTGCGCCCCTGTTACGCATTCTCCCCCTCGCGTACTGATGAACTTCATAACTCCTCCTGCGGCGCAAAAAAACGAAAACACGCGAAAACGCGCGCCTCCCTTTTCGGGCGCGTTCAAATGAAAAATTTGGTTATAAAATAAGAACGGAGCGGACTCCCCGCAGAAGCGGGGAGAGACGCCCTATCCGAAAAATGCTTTTACAGGTATTTTGCCACGAAATCGGGAAGTTCTTCTTTCGTGCAGCTGCAAGTGACATAGATGGTCAGACCGTTCTGCTCGGAAATCTTGTCGAGCATGTAATAGAACGCCGCCATATCTTTGATTTCCTTGCCCGCGATGCGCGCGGCGCCGTCGATGAACAGGTACTCGTTGTCGTTGTTTGCGGCAACGACGCCCTTTACGAAGCCGATGAGAGCTTCTTCGCCCGCGACCATAAAGTCGTTCGTATCGATTACACGGATATCCCTGTGCAGGTCGTACATATAGCGTTTCGTATTCGTAATAAAGATCAAGTGACCCTTGGCTCCAGCCACTTTGCTGTTTGCCTCGTCGATGATGATTTTGGTTTTGCCGGTGCCTTTAGGCCCGTAAACTACTTTGATCATAGGAACCTCCGTAAGTTTTGGTAATTCTATTTTAAACCATTTTTACGTTCTTTTCAATAGCTTTTTGAAAAAACTTTGAAAAATTTTGCAACACCCGCGCGAAAAGGGCTGCGACATTTTAATAATCACCCGCGCGTTGAGCGGCGAGGAAAACTCCGAACACAGCAACGCTTTGCACAGCGGTGCTCGTTGGGGTTGTCCTCTGATTCGCAAGATTTTGTTTTGTAATCGCCAAAGGCGATTGCGGTGCGCTCGTTTTCGCTATTGCAAGCAAATGAAAGCCTCGCGCACCTTCAGTTCAAAACAAAATCTGCGAGCAAGTTTTTTACTTTCCCTTTTTCAGCCTGCCGAAGGCGACAAATTCGCGGTGCTTGTCGCGGTCGATCAGGCGGATCATGTTATCCAGCTCGTCGTCGCCCCAGATGCTGTTGCGCCCGGCGGCATATTCCGCATCGATCAGCTCTTTCATCTTGACGACGAGCGCATCCTTTTTATCGATCTTATGCTCATCGGGCAGATAATAATAGTCGTTGATCCAGTAGGCGATGCCGGCGAGCCCGCTCGCATTGTTGATGGATACGCGTGCGGGGCGGTTCAGGATCTTTTCGGTATCGAAAATGTTGTAGATTTCGGGGTCTTTGAGCATGCCGTCCGCGTGAATACCCGCACGGGTCGCGTTGAACGCGCGCCCGACGAACGGCGTTGCGGGCGGAATGATGTAACCCAGTTCCGACTCAAAATAGCGCGCGATGTCGGTAATGGCGGAAAAATCCATGCCGTCGTCAGTTCCGCGCAGGGATGCATACTCGATCGCCATCGCCTCGAGCGGGCAGTTGCCCGTGCGCTCGCCGATGCCGAGGAGCGAACAGTTGACCGAACTTGCGCCGTACAGCCATGCCGTGGTGGCGTTGGTAACGACCTTATAAAAATCGTTATGCCCGTGCCATTCGAGCAGCTCGCTGGGCACTTCCGCATGGTGGTGCAGACCGTACACCAGCCCCTGCACGCTGCGCGGCACGCTCGTGCCGGGGTAGTTGACGCCGAATCCCATCGTGTCGCACATACGGATTTTGATGGGAATGCCGCTCTCGCGCGAAAGCTTCATCAGTTCGTTGGCGAACGGCACGACAAATCCGTAGAAATCGGCGCGCGTCAGGTCTTCAAAGTGGCAGCGCGGCTTGATGCCGTGCGACAGCGCGCTCTTGACGATGCCGAGGTACTTGTCCATCGCCTTGGCGCGGGTGAGGTTCATCTTTTTGAATATATGATAATCGGAGCAGCTCACCAGGATGCCCGTTTCGGCGACGCCCGCCTGTTTTACGAGTTCGAAGTCCTTCTCGTTCGCGCGGATCCACGTCGTGATCTCGGGGAATTTCAACCCCAGATCCTGGCAGGCTTTGAGCGCGGCGCGATCCTTATCGCTGTACAGGAAAAATTCGCTCTGCCGCACGATGCCCTTCGGCCCGCCCAGGCGGGACATGAGTTTGAACAGATCGACGATCTGCTGCACGGTAAAGGGCGAGGTGGATTGCTGCCCGTCGCGGAAGGTGGTATCGGTGATCCAGATCTCCGCGGGCATATCCATGGGAACGTGGCGGTAGTTGAACACCACCTTCGGGATCTCCTCGTAGGGATAAATATCGCGGAACAGCTCGGGTTCGGATACGTCCTGCAGCTGATAGTGATATTTGTCCTCTTCGAGCAGATTTTTGCTTTTATCGAAGTAGATCACGGTTTAAAAGACCTCCTTGACAAACTCTTCGATGCGGTCGAGACCGGTCGCAATGTCCTCTTTGGAAATGGCATAGGAGAGGCGAACGCACTCGTCGTCGCCGAAGGCGATGCCGGGAACGACCGCGACGCCCTTTTCGAGGAGCATGTCCGCAACGTCCAGCGAACCGTTGATCTTGCGGCCGTTGAAGCGTTTGCCGTACAGCTTATCGACGATGAGCATGATGTAGAAGGCTCCGTCCGGCTCGATGCAGTCCAGCCCGTCGATGGCGTGGATGCGCTCGATCATGAATTTGCGGCGGTCGTTGAAAATGGCGCGCATTTTTTCCAGTTCTTCCTCGCTGCCGCCGAGCGCCGCAAGCGCAGCATACTGCGAGATGCTCGTCGGATTGCTCGTGGCATGGCTCTGGAAAGAGTCGATCGCCTTTGCGACGTCCTTCGGGGCGGCGAGCCAGCCGATGCGCCAGCCGGTCATTGCGTACGTCTTGGAGACGCCGTTGACAATGACCGTATGTTCCTTCATCTTTTCGCTGACCTGCGCGATGGAGAAATGCTTCACGCCGTCATAGATAAGTTTGGAATAGATCTCGTCGGAAAGCACCCAGATGCCCGCCTCTTCGCAGACGGCGGCGAGGGCGCGGATTTCCGCTTCGGTGTATACCGAACCCGTGGGGTTGGACGGGGAATTGAAGATGAGCATCTTCGTTTTGGGCGTGATCGCCTTTTGGAGGTCTTCGGGGGTGATTTTGAAGTGATTTTCCTTATGCCCCTCGACGAACACGCTCACGCCGCCGCAGACTTTGACGACCTCGGGATAGGTGAGCCAGTACGGGGCGGGAATGATGACCTCGTCCCCTTCCTCGACGAGCGCGAACATCGCGTTGAAGATGGAGTGCTTTGCGCCCGAGGACACGATGATCTGCGACATGTCGTAGTCCAGCCCCTGCTCCTCCTTGAATTTTTCGGCAATTTTCTTGCGCAGGGAAGGAAGACCGGAAGAGGGCGTATATTTGGTGAATCCGTCGTCGAGCGCCTTCTTTGCCGCATCGATGATGTGCTGCGGGGTATTGAAGTCGGGCTCGCCGGCGCCGAATCCGATAACGGACTTTCCTTCCGCTTTCATCGCCTTTGCCTTGGCGGTGATCGCAAGGGTCAGAGAGGGAGAAATGGAAGAAATTCTCTTTGTGGTGTTCATATCTATGTACCTCGTAAGATTTTTACCGAAATGTATTCACAAAAATTTGCGAAAAGAGTTCGCAAATTTTTCGTGATTATCATGAAAAACCCAACGTTCGCCGACCTTTGTCGGCTCTGCGTTCGGTTTTTCCTCTGCGCCGCCTTTTAAGTGCTCTCATATTATTGATGCGGCGCATTCACCTTTTCCGCCCGCGCGAAAGCGTAGCCTGCTGCCCTGCCGAGGGTTCCCGTTTACGGGAAACGGCAGATGCGCTTTCGCGCAAATTGGGGGCTTTTTGCCAAAAGCGTGGTTTTGGCAAACGCATTCAATTTTTATAATACTTGCGCAAGGAAAATCGCGTTTTTCCGCAGCGCACCCCTGTTTGCAAACACCTTTGCTTTTGCAGGAAAGGTGAAGCCGCGCAATTTTATAATATGTGTGCGCTGAAATTTTGCGCGGCGAGGAAAACTCCGACGGTCAGCGGCATAGCCGCGTGCCGTGGGGTTGTCTTCAAACTCACGAAAATTTGTTTTGACAGCTCAAAACAAATTTTGTGAACCCAGCTGTGCTTCCCTGTCCGCAATGGCGAGGCTCTCGAGCATGCCGCCGATGTCCCCCATCATGAAGGAATCGAGCGAATACAGCGTGAGCCCGATGCGGTGGTCGGTGACGCGGTTCTGCGGAAAGTTATAGGTGCGGATGCGCTCGCTCCGGTCGCCCGTGCCGACCTGACTTTTGCGGTTTTCCGCATAGTCGCTCTGGTATTTGCTGTTATAATAATCGTACAGGCGGCTCTTCAAGACCTTCATCGCCTTTTCGCGGTTCTTGATCTGCGAGCGCTCGTCCTGACAGGTGACGACGATGCCCGTGGGCAGGTGGGTGATGCGGATGCAGCTCTCCGTTTTATTGATGTGCTGACCGCCCGCGCCGCCCGAACGATAGGTATCGATCTTCAAGTCCTTGTCGTTGATCTCCACCTCCACGTCCTCCGGCTCGGGGAGTACGGCGACGGTGACGGTGGAAGTATGGATGCGGCCCTGCGACTCCGTTTCGGGAACGCGCTGCACGCGGTGCACGCCGCTCTCGTATTTCAGCTTGCTGTACACCCCCTTGCCCGATACGGTGAACACGACCTCCTTCATGCCGCCCAGCTCCGTCTCGTTGCAGTCGATGATCTCCGTCTTCCAGCGCATGGATTCGGCGTAGCGGCAGTACATGGAATACAGCTCCGCCGCGAACAGGTTCGCCTCGTCGCCGCCAGCGCCGCCGCGGATCTCCATGACGACGTTGCGCTCGTCGTTCTTGTCCTTGGGCAGAAGGAGGATGCGCAACTCGCCGTGGATCTCTTCGAGCCGCTGTTTGCAGGCGTAACCCTCTTCGGTGAGCATGTCCTTGAGTTCGCGGTCGGCTTCCGTTTCGGCGGCGGCGAAGGCGTCGTTCATCTCCTTTTCCGTCTTTTTGTATTCGAGATACTTTTCGGCGGTTTCGGCGATGTCGGCGTGCTCCTTGGCGCACTGCGTCCACTTTTCCGGCTGGGAAATGACGGCGGGATCCGCCATCTCCGCGGACAATTTATTGTATTTTTCTAAAATGTCTTCTAATTTTTTAATCATAATAACCTAAGTTCACGAAAACCTCGGCGAGCTGACGCCTGCGGTTTTCCGTGATTGAAAGACAACCCCATTGCCCTCGCTTTGCTCGGGTCAATCGGAGTTTTCCTCGCCGCGCAATATTTCGGAGCACACTTATTTTTAAAATCGCGCGGCTCACCTTTCCTGCAAAAGCAAAAGTATTTGCAAATTGGGGTGCGCTAACGCAAAAGCGCGGTTTTGCTTGCGCGAATTATTTATTTTATCCTTCGCGTAAAACCTCTCAAAAGAGATGAGAGCTTTTGCTTGATTTCAGAGAAAACCCAACATTCGCCGCTTCCTGCGGCTCTGTGTTCGGTTTTCTCTCTGCGGCAGTAGGTGCGCGAGGCTTTCACTTGCTTGCAATAGCGAAAACGAGCGCACCGCAATCGCCTTTGGCGATTATATGTTACGGCTCTCTTAATTTTTAATCGCCGCATTCACTCTTTCCGCTTATGCCCTTCGGCATATTGAGGGCAAAAGCAAAAAGCGTGGTTTTTGCTTTTGCGAAAGATCATTTTAATAATATTTGCGCGTTCCAAAATCACAATTTTGGATTAGCGCACCCAATTTGTCGCATACTTGCGACATCTGCCGTTTCCCGTAAACGGGAACCCTCGGCAGGGCAGCGGGCTACGCCCTCGCACAGCGGGTGAATGCGCCGCGCGTAATTTGGTGTGCCCCAAAAAGGCGCGGCGCAGAGGGCTGAGCTCTCAAAATCGTAGAAATTTGTTTTGTCAGCTCAAAACAAATTTCACGAGTTATCACAGCACCGCCCGCACGAACCGCTCGACGTCGTTGAAATCGCGAGAAACCATCGTGTAGTCGAATTTTTTGAACAGCTTTACGATCTCCTGCGCCTGCCCGATGCCGCACTCCACCAAGAGGGTGCCGCCGCGCACGAGGTGCTTGGGCGCTTCCACTGCCAAACGGCGGTAGAAATCCAGCCCGTCCTCCCCGCCGTCCAGTGCGGAGAGCGGCTCGAAATCCTTTACTTCCTTCTGCAAGCCGGGCAGATCTCCCCGCTTAATGTAGGGCGGATTGCAGGTGATGATGTTGAATTTGCCCTTCACGCCCGAAAGCATGTCGCTCTCGATAAATTTGATGTCGGCGCCGTTGCGGCGGGCGTTGTCCTGCGCGACTTCCAGAGCCGCCGCGCTGACGTCTGCCGCGGTGACGGAGACGAACTTGCCCTGCAGCTCCTTTGCCATTGCCACGGCGATGCAGCCGCTGCCCGTGCAAAGATCGAGGATCTTATCCCCCTCCTGCGCCGTTTTGATGGCGAGTTCCGCCAAAAGCTCCGTTTCGGGGCGGGGTATAAGCACGCGCCCGTCCACTTTGATCGTATAGCCGTAAAATTCGGTGTCGCCGAGGATATACCACAGCGGTTTGCCCGTGAGCCGCTCGCCGGCGACGGCGTCCATCTCGCGCACCTTGCTGGGTACGAGCATCTTGTCGCACTTGTCCAGCTCGCTGCGCGGCACGCCCGCCTTGACGGATACCAGCCACTCGGCGTCACTCTCGTCGATGCCCTCGGAAGCGAACAGCGCTTTCAGCTCCTCCGTGTACTTTTTGACCGACTTGGAGACGACGAAATCCGTTTCCTGCACGCCCGCGTCGGCGTCCATCTCCGCGACCTTTTTGAAGGCGGCGATGGCGACTTCGAGCATGTCGTCCGTCGGCTCGCGGGTGGTGAGAAGCTGCAATGCGAACCCCGGCGCCTTAATGGGCAGCAAAATTTTGCTCTGCGATTTTGCCAAAAGTTTCAAAACTTCGTAGGAAATGCCCGCAACGAAGGGCAGGAACAGAATTTTTACCGCGAATTGGATGAGATAGTTGACGACTTCCCCATACACGAAAAAGTTGAGGTATTCATCGCACACCCAGTTGACGACGCAAAACACGACGATGCTGACCGCCATGACGAGGAACAAAAACGTGGTGCCGCAGCGGTCGTGGATGCGGGAGCAGGTTTTCGCGTTTTCGGGCGTGAGTTCCATCCCCTTTTCGAAGCAGGTGATCGTCTTATGCTCGGCGCCGTGGTACATGAAAACGCGGCGGATATCCTTCATTGCGGTGATGGCGACGATGTACAGGATAAAGATCACCAGCCGCAGACCGCCCTGCGTGAGGTTGTAGCCGATGGAATAGCGCAGCCCGCTCGTCTCCGAAAAGATGAGATTGGACAGCCACATGGGGAGGGCGATAAACAGCCCTACCGCCAGAACAACGCCCAAAAGGGTGGCAAGAAAGGACACCGCGGACATGATGTTCAGATGCAGCTTCTGCTCGCACCACTTTTCAAAGCGGGAAGGTTCCCCTTCGTCGCCGTACACGGCGGCGCTGCGCATGAGGATTTTCGAGCCGGTCACCAAAGACGCCACAAAATTGACCACGCCGCGCACGATGGGGATTTTGGAAACGCGCTTCATACCCTTGGAGGTATTGAGGCGGCGGCTCTCCACCTGAATGCGGCCCTCAGGGTCGCGCACGGCGGTGGCGTACGCCGTTTTGCCGCGCATCATCACCCCTTCGAGTACCGCCTGACCGCCGATGTAGGTGCGGTTTTCCTTTTTTTTCTGTTCTTTTTTGTTGCTCATATCGCTCCGCGCCGCAAATTCCCGTCAAAATTTCTGCCCGAAGGGCAACCGGGCGGCAAAAAAAGAAAAATCAGCCCCAAGAATACACTCGGAGCTGAAACACATGCTAAATTCCGTATCTTTTTTTGAACTTATCGACTCGGCCGCCTGTATCAACGAGTTTCTGCCTACCGGTGAAGAAGGGATGACATTTGCTGCAAATGTCCACTTTGAGGGTGTCTCCTTTTTTGGTCGTGCCGGTCTTAAAGGTAGCCCCGCAAGCGCACGTCACCGTCACCTCGTGATAATCGGGATGTATATCGGGTTTCATCGTATCACCTCTCTTACGCTTACTCTCTTTATCAAGATGCTGACTTATTATATACTATTTCGGCGGGCAAGTCAAACAGAATGGGGCGGCTTTGCAAAATTGTGCGGCAAATTTTTTGTTTTTTTGAAGAATCGGGAGCGGGGAAAGCGCGGTTTCCGCCGCGGAAAGCGGGGTATTCTGCGGCTGCCGCGGGCGCGGATACGCTTTTTTGTGCGTTTTTTGCTTGCAAAATCGGCAACATTGCATTATAATGAACGGTACAAGGGGTTCGTGCGCGCCGATATGCGCCGGGCTGCCTTTAAAGGAGTGCTATGAAAACCTGGAAGATCCTTTCCCCGAAAGTGCTTACCGAAGAGGAAAGGCCGGACAACATTACGGCCGACACGCAGGCGAAGGTCAAAGTGACGCAGGTGCTGTTTACCGGCACCGAACTTTCCGCCTATCTCGGTCATCCGAAGCCGAAGTATCCGCTGATCCCCGGCAGATTTGCCGTGGGCGTGGTGGGCGAAACGGGAGCGGCGTGCACGGTGGAGAAAAACGAGCGGGTGTACTTCCGCGATTGTTCTCCCTGCGGCGCCTGCCCCGCCTGCCTGCACGGCGACGCCGACAACTGCGCCGAGCCGAAAACGGCGGGCGTGAACATGGACGGATACATGCGCGATTTCGTGGTGGCGCAGGAGAGCGGGCTGTCGCCCCTCCCCCCTTCCGTTTCAGACGACGAAGCGCTGTTCATCGGCATCGTTTCCCACTGCGAGGCAGTGATCGACCGCCTGAACGTGGCAAAGGGTACGCATGTGGCGGTGCTCGGCGCGGGCGAGATCGGCAACATCCTGTCGCAGCTTCTGATCTATCACCAGGCGGTACCCATCCTCATCGATTCGGACGAGGAAAAACTCGCCGTCGCCGCGCAGTGCGGCGTGTATTACACGGTGAAGGCGGACGAAACGATGGAAGAAAACATTGCGCGCATCACCGGCGGACGGCTGGCGGCGGGAAGCGTGTATTCCAGCTTCTGCGGGCTTGCGCCCGACCTGCCCTTCGGCATTACCGCCGCGGGCGGCATCGTCGTCTATACCGGGTACGGCTTCCCCGAAATTTCGGCGCAGCTGAAAACCGCGCTGGACAAACACCTGACGCTCACCTCCGTATCGAACGACCGCTCGGGCGACGCGGCGGCGATCAACCTGCTCGTAAACAAGGCGGTGAACCTTGCGCCGCTCAATCCGCAGAAATACCCCGCCTCCAAGCTGGCAGAAGTATTCCGCGGGGAAGCGGAAAAGGCGGAAGCGGGCAAACGCACGCAATGTTGCATCATCAACATGCTGTAATTCTCGCCGGAGGCAGCGAATGAAATTCCGAAAGATACTCAGATTTCTGACGAGCAAGTTTTTGCTCGTCTGTCTTTTATTGCTGGTGGAGATCGCGCTCATCCCCGCGCTGATTATCGGCGCGTCATACCTTTTCAACCTGACGCCGATCCTCACCGCACTGCTCGCCGCGATCGATCTCATACTCGTGCTGTATATCATCAATTCGGACATCAACGCGGAATACAAGATCGCGTGGATCGTACCCATTCTGCTCCTGCCGTTCGTCGGGTGCATCCTGTACCTGGCGCTCCGCCGGCGCCAGACGCCGCGGCGCAAGCTGAAAAAGCTGATGACGCACCTGCACGGCGTTGACTGCCTGTACGCGCAGAGCATACCGATGATGCAAAAATACCGCGATAAGAGCGACTTTGCAGCCCAGTGCGCCGAATATATCAGCCGCGAATGTCTGCTCCCCGCCGCCGACTGCTACGATGCGGAATATTTCCCTTCGGGCGAGGCGTACGCGGAGCGGCTGCTGGCGGAGCTGAAGCAGGCAAAAAAATTCATCTTTCTCGAATACTTTATCATCGCCGAGGGCAAATTTTGGGGGGACGTACTCGAAATTCTGAAACAAAAAGTCGCCGAAGGGGTAGACGTGCGCATCACCTACGACGACATAGGCTCCATGTTCAAAGTCCCCTCCGATTACGACAGGCAGCTGGAAAAGCTGGGCATCCGATGCCTGTGTTTCAACCGCTTCCGCCCCGTACTCGACGTGGCGCAGAACAACCGCACCCACCGCAAAATTGCCGTTATCGACGGGCATACCGCCTTTACGGGCGGGGTGAACCTTGCGGACGAATACATCAACGCCACGCACCCGTACGGGCATTGGAAGGATACGGGCATAATGATCCGCGGGAAAGCCGTGCAAAACTTTACCGCGATGTTCCTGCAGCTGTGGACGCTGAAGGGGGACAAAAAGGACGATTACACAGATTTTATTACCGAGGCGCCCGAAGGCGACTGCCTGTGCATACCCTTCAGCGATACGCCTTTCGACGACAGCACCTATAACGGGCAGCACAACCTGTGCGAAGACCTGTACCTCAAAATCATATACCACGCGCGGAACTATGTGTACATCAACACCCCCTACCTCATCATCGACGGGGAAATGAAGCGTGCGCTCATCACCGCCGCCCGCTCGGGCGTGGACGTGCGCATCACCGTGCCTGAAATTCCCGACAAAAAATATGTGTTCGCCCTCACGAAGGCGTTTTATTCCCAACTCATCAAAGAAGGCATCAAAATTTACCGCTATACGCCGGGGTTCATCCACGCCAAGAGCATCGTCAGCGACGACCGCTGCTGCATCGTGGGAACGTCGAACATGGATTTCCGCAGCTTTTACCTGCACTGCGAATGCAACGCCATGTTCTTCGACCGGAGCATGAGCGAAAAACTGCACAAAGATTATCTGGAAACCTGCGAAAAGAGCCACCTGGTAACCGAAGAGGAGATAAAGGTCGGTTTTCTCGGCCTCGTATACCGTTCGGTGCTGCGTATCTTTGCGCCGCTGATGTGACGGGAACGGGCAGCCGCGCACCCATTTTGCCTGCGCGCACCCGCCGGCGCCCCTGCCGCCTCGCGACCGCGAACGGCGGCACGATTTTACCAACGGAAAAACGAATTTTATGATCAGACTGATTGCCACCGATTTAGACGGAACCCTGCTCGACGCCGAAGGAAAGATGCCGGCGGGCATATTTGAAACCATCGAAAAACTGCACGCCCGCGGGATTTTATTCTGCGCGGCGAGCGGGCGGCAGCTGGCGGGACTGCGCGAGCTGTTCCGACCCGTTGCCGATAAAATCGTATATATCGCCGAAAACGGGGCGATCATCGCCCGCGGCGGCGAAATTCTGCACACCGACCCCCTGCCCGCGGCGGAATCCGTGCGCGTACTCGACGCCGTGCGGGGCGTACCCGGAGCGCACCCCCTGCTCTGCACCGCCGAAAGGGCGTACTACGGCGAATATGCGCAGCCGTTCGTGCGCTTCGTGCAGCTCTCCTACATCTCCAACGGGCAGCGCGACCTGTACGAAACCGCCGCGCACGAACCGGTGTGCAAGATCGCCGTCTATGACGAAAAAGGCCCCGAAAACAACTGTATGAAGAAACTGCCGCCTCTCCTGGCAGGGCTGCGGCTGACCCTTTCGGGCGGGAACTGGCTGGACGTGAGCGAAAAGAGCGCGAACAAGGGCAACGCGATGCGCTTTCTGCTGGAAAAATTTTCCCTTTCGGCGGACGAATGCGCCGCTTTCGGCGACCACATGAACGACTACGAGATGCTGCTCGCCTGCGGGCATCCACATCTCCCCTCGAACGCCTATCCGCGGCTGAAGGAGCAGCTTTCGGGCGCCGTAATCGTGCCGTCCAACGCGGAAAACGGCGTGCTGCAGGCATTGAACGCGATCGCGGACGGCAAACCCGTCCCCCGCGCATAAATCTTGCCGGAATCCACCGAAAGGAGAAGCTATGGCGACCTGGAGCGGAATCAAAGCGAAACTGGAAAACGAATATCTGGCAGAGAGCCTGCGCGGGCGCATTCAATATTTTGCGACGACGTACAGGGAAAGCCACGACAGGGAAGGCCGCGCCGCCATCCTCTGCGACGGAAAGGAGATACTGCGCGGGGCGTATTACAATAAATTTGCACCCCTGTGGGAATACGAAGATATTGACGATACTGCATTGCGGGAGGGCGCATTCGACCAGCGGAGTTTTTACGAAGCTTTTGCCGAATTTGACAACCAAAGCATCGATAAAAGCCTGCAAAGCGACAACCTGCTCGTCCGTATCTTTGCAATCCTCGACAGGCGCGTCGGTAAAAGAAAAATTCTCGCCATGAAGAACGAGCTTTCCGTTCAACCCGCGGCGTTTCGTATGTTCTATGATATTCGCGCCAAGGCGGAGAAAATCTATTAAAAAATTAAAAGCGACGGCGTCCGTATCCGAAAATACGGGCGCCGTTTTTCTGTGTTTTACAATTTTACGGTGAACGAAAACCCCTCCTTCCCGTCATGCACTTCAAGGATCGTCATCCGCCCGAACTTCTTTTTTGCGTCGCGGAAGGCAGCATACAGCGCACGGGAGCGTTCCCTCCCCTCCCGCGGATTCTTTTTGTCTTCCTCCGTCTGTCGGAATATCCGCTTTACGACAAAGCGGGTGCAGACGGGCAACATAATGCGGAACCTTCCCTTTCGAATGTGTACAGTCATCCTTCCACCCAAATTTCGACCTTTCCGCCGTCCGCTTCTTCGACCTCGACCAGTTTGCCCAAAGTACCCGCGCGGACAAGCGCGACGATTTGTGCAAAATCGATTCCCTTTAAACTGTCGTTTCCGACATTCAGACCGCCGCTGTTGACGAGGATTTCCGCCGCCGCAAGGGGTAAATTCACGTTGACCGTGTCCGACGCGTCGACGACGCGCACATGCAGGATGCAACGGCTCAAATCGATGTTTGCCGGGTCAACAGCCTCCGTTTTGCGCTCTTCCCTGCCCAAAAGCTCGTCGGCGGATATGCCGAACAATTCCGCCAGCGGGACAAGCAGGGAAATATCCGGCGCGGACAGGTCGTTTTCCCATTTGGAAACCGCCTGTGGCGTGACGGAACATTGCTCCGCGAGCTGCTCCTGCGTCAGTCCGCGCCTTTTGCGGTAATAAGCGATACGTTCGCCCAAGGTTTTCATGGATAGCTCCTCCGTTCTTTTGTACGCCCATTGTACGGCAGCAACGGCAAAAAAACAAGCGACCGAACGTTGAACCGCACAACCGCTCGTTGCATTTGCTGCAACCTGCGGTTGCGTTTACCGCCGATTCTCCGTTCCGTCGCCTTCGCTCGGACAAATGCGCCCGCTTATCGCAATATTTCCACCTGACACGCCGCCATCGCGTCCAATGCCCGCGCGTGGCTCTCGGGCGTGACTCCCGCGCAGCAGTCCGCCCGCACGGAAATTTCCGCTTCGGGCAGAAACGCTTTCAACAATAATGCGTTCGATATGACGCAGATGTCCGTGCATACGCCGACAAGTTCGATCTGCGCGAACCCTTCCGCCGCCGCATACTCCGCCAGCGCGGTGCTGCCGAAGGTCGGCTTGTCGAAAATTTTATCCCCCGCCTGTGCCAGCCCCTCGGCGATCTGCCAGCCCGCGCTGCCCGCGATGCAGTGCGGCACGGGGAGATTTTTCCCTTCCCGCGTGGAGAGATAACCCTGTGTATGCGTATCGCGCGTGAACGCGACGGCATACCCGCCTTTCCGTGCCGCAGCGATGCGCTCGCGTATGCGCGGCAATACCGCCTGCGCCTCCTTCGTACCCAAAGCGCCGCCGATAAAATCTTCCTGCATATCGACGACGACAAGCAGCTTTTTGCACGGAATCATAGGAACGCCGCCAGTTTTTTGATCACATTGTCCGCAATGAGCCGCTCGGCGCGGTGGGTGGGATGCACGCCGTCGGGCGAGTACGCGGCGATGCCCGCGTTCTGGCTGACGCCTGCAAATATCTCGTCGAGAGCGACGTGCGCGTCCGCATATTCGAGGGCGAGGGCGCGAATCTTTTTGAGCGCGGCATCGAAATCGCGGCGGAAACGCTTTTTATCGGGTACGGCGAACAGAAACGGCTCGGCGACGATGAGCCTGGCGCCGCTCTCCTTGATTCTCTTCAAAACATCCTCGTAAACGGCGGCAAACGCGTCTGCGTCGAACTTTTTTCCGGAAGGCTCGCGCACGACATCATTCACTCCCGCAAGAAGGATAACGGCGTCCGGCTTTTCGGAAAGAACGTCTGTATCCAGCCGCGCCGCCATATCGGCGATGCGGTCGCCGGACACGCCGCGATTGAGAACGGTGAACGCTGTGTTCTCGTAGAGGTTGCGCAGCTTGTTATAAAAAAGATCGACGTATTCGCTGCCGAGGCTGGCAGGGTCGCTCCTGTCGCGCCCGCCTTCCGTGATCGAATCGCCGAGAAAGATGATCTTCATTTTTTCTGCCCCCCGAATGTTTTGATATAAGCCTCGATGCTCTTTTGCACGATCTCCACCGCCTTGCCGCGAGCCATAATCTCGCGCACGGAGGTCTTTTTATGCTCCAACACCTTATAGACCTCGAAAAAATGCATCATTTCGTCGAAGATATGATGCGGGAGCTGACCGATGTCGCTGTAAATATTGTAAGTCGGCTCGCGGAAGGGTATGGCGATGATCTTTTCATCCATTTTTCCGTCGTCGACCATATTGATGACGCCGATGGGATAACAGCGCACGAGCGTTGCCGGAAGGATCGGCTCGCTGCATAAGACGAGCACGTCGAGCGGGTCGCCGTCGTCGGCAAAGGTGCGCGGGATAAACCCGTAGCTGGCGGGATACACGGTGGAGGTATACAGAACTCTGTCCAGCCTGAGGACGCCTGTCTCCTTATCCAGTTCGTATTTGCTTTTGGAACCCTTTTGTATCTCGATATAGCACATGAAATCCTCGGCGCGTATGCGCGAGGCGGAAATGTCATGCCAGATATTCATACCGAAACCCCTTTTTTGTTATTTTACCACAGAAATTGTCGCCTTGCAAGACTTATCTGAAAATTTTATGGCGGGGTGAAAAATTTTTTGCGCGGATTTTTTGTTTTTCCGTCAAAAGTTTTTGCAAAACTTCGCAATATACTTTGACATTCCCGCCGATTTATGGTATTATGAATTAGCTATGCGATAACAGAGCCAAATCGCAGAGGATGCAGAAGTACCCAAGTGGCTCAAGGGGCTCCCCTGCTAAGGGAGTAGTACGGGA
>ERZ1106952.344-NODE-344-length-24614-cov-111.752677_pt1 | contig 24614 bp, 20 predicted proteins | sample MGYA00403677_ERZ1106952 | MGnify/ENA primary metagenome ERZ1106952 (study PRJEB35170, sample SAMEA104062415) | human gut metagenome | biome: human gut; feature: human-associated habitat; material: faeces | place: Denmark | collected 2012-05-14 ...
ACCACATCGCGCCGTCCTCTGCGACATGCGTGCCGCTCACATACTGCGCGGAAACGATACAGGCATCGTGAAACCAACTGTACGAATCCAGCAATTCACGAATATCTTCATCGGTTTGCACCTGTTTCCATTCCATACTCCCCCTCCACACTGCAAAAGCGCACGCTTACCGCATGAACGGCAACCTTTTGCCTCCGCGGATCTGCTTCATCATCAGTTTTGTCTGTTCGAATTGTTTGAGCAGTTGGTTGACGTCCTGCACGTTGGTGCCGGACCCCGCGGCAATGCGTTTTTTGCGTGAGGAATTGATGATCTCCGGCCGTTCGCGCTCTTTTTTTGTCATGGATAAAATGATCGCCTTGAGTTTTTCTACCTTTTTTTCGTCGAAATCGCTCTCTTTGATCTTGAGTTTTCCCATGCCGGGCATCATGCCCATCACCTGCGATATGCCGCCCATTTTTTTGAGCGATTCGAATTGTTCGAGATAATCTTCCAACGTAAACGAGGCGTCGCGGAGTTTTTTCTCCATCTTTTTCGCCTGTTCTTCGGTGACCGCCTCCTGCGCCTTCTCGATCAGGGAAAGCACGTCGCCCATGCCGAGGATGCGCGACGCCATGCGGTCGGGATAAAAGGGTTCCAGATCGGTCAGTTTTTCGCCGACGCCGATGAATTTGATGGGTTTTCCCGTTACCGCTTTGATGGACAGACAGGCGCCGCCGCGCGTATCGCCGTCCAGTTTCGTCAGGATCACGCCGGTCACGTCAAGCCTTTTATTGAATGTTTCCGCCACGTTTACGGCGTCCTGCCCCGTCATCGAATCGACAGTGAGCAGAATTTCGTTCGGCTTGACTTCGTTTTTGATGTTTTCAAGTTCCTGCATCAGCGTATCGTCTATATGCAGGCGGCCCGCCGTATCAATGATGACGGTATCGTATCCCATGGACCGCGCGTACTCGATCGCCTGTTTTGCCGTTTTGACGGGATTCTGCGTGCCCTTTTCGAACACTTCCGCGCCCGCCTTGCCGCCCACCACCTGCAACTGATTGATGGCGGCGGGGCGGTAAATATCGCCCGCGACCAGCAGGGGCTTTTTGCCCTGCTTTTTCAGATACATGGCAAGTTTGCCGCAGAGCGTGGTTTTGCCCGCGCCCTGAAGCCCGCACATCATGATGACCGTAGGCGGTTTATCCGCAGTTTCCAGTTTGGCATTGGACGAGCCCATCAGCGCGACGAGTTCGTCGTTTACGATTTTTATGACCTGCTGCGTAGGGTTGAGACTTTTTAAGATCTCCTGCCCCACCGCCTTTTCGGATACGTCCGCAATGAATTTTTTTGCAACAAAAATATTGACGTCCGCCTCTAACAGGGCGATCCGTACTTCGCGCATCGCGCCCTTGATTTCAAGTTCGGTCAGTCTGCCGTGCTTGGTAAGTTTTGAAAATATGTGGTTGAGCCTTTCGGAAAGCGATTCGAATAAAGCCATAAAAACTCCTTTTAAAAAAGAGGTTATTTCAAATAATTGTCTTGGTCAATTTCTTTTTTCGGCAGTGGGTTTCCCGCATCCTCGCTTTGCCATGTTCGAAAAAAAACTGTTTTGAATAACGAGGTAAAGATCACTATCACAAAAAATATAGGAGCCGCGCCACCCATGGTTTCATAAAGAGACTCGGCGCGGTTGAGTTCTTCTTCTGCCGCGGCAGTCCATTCAGCGCTTCCCTGCATCGCTTGCAAATGTTCAATTCGATCGTAAATGCTCCAATTCCAAACATACAGCGCAAGACAGCAAACCACTAAAATATATATCACCGCAATGATTGCAATTCCGACAACTTTTTTCTTTCCGCTTTTACCGCGCAGAGCAAAAAAACAATCGCTGAAACTCAGCCAGACGACAAAGACGAAAACCATCGTTATCAGCAAAATTTCTGCCATTCTGTTCAATGCCGATAGCGCCAGCAAAATGATCGCTGCGAGCAATACGAGAATCAAGCCGCATGCGGGAACCAACCGAAGCACTACATTTTTTCTGCTGAAAATACCTTTCCACTTTTCCCCTTGCATATTCCCTTCCATCCCCTGAACGGGGGCTATCTGCTATTCATTTTGCCCGTTCAGCACCGCTAAAATTTGGGCGACTTCGGCGGAAAGGTCGGGATGTTTTATACGTCCTTTTCGTCCGGCGCCTCGTTTTCCCCGTCCTCGCGCACGAGATCGAGAATTTCATCCATTTCCGCCGAAAATTCGGGGTGTGCCCGTTTGAACGCTTCGGCTGCACGCGCGATGCGCGTAAACTTGCGGGAAATTTCCAACGAGTATTTCAAATTCAGTTCGTTAAAATGCAGTTTTGCCTCGTATTCGTCCATCAAAGCGCGGCTTTTGGCAAGCGTATCGGAAACGCTTTGCTTGGAAATGCCCTTCTGCTCGGCGATCTCGGTAAGGGAGAGATCGTACATATAGTATAATTCGCAGACATCTTTCTGACGCCCCGTAAGCAAACCGCCGTACGCATCCAGTAAGCGCAGATATTCCAGATTTTTTTCGTCGGTACGCATGTCAGATGATGCCTTCGGTAAATTCTTCCGCGTCGAAAAGTTGCAGATCGCCGATCTTTTCGCCCGTTCCGACGAATACGACGGGGATTTTGAGTTCTCCGCAAAGGGAGACGACAAACCCGCCCTTTGCGGTGCCGTCGAGTTTTGTCAGCACGATTCCGTCCAGGTCCACCGCTTCGTCAAAAATTTTCGCCTGAGACAGGGCGTTCTGCCCCGTGGTGGCATCCAGAACGAGAAATTTATAAAAATGCGCTTCGGGATAATCGCGCGAGACGACGCGCCCCATTTTTTTGAGTTCTTCCATCAGATTGGCCTTGACGTGCAGTCTGCCCGCCGTATCGACGATGACGACCTCCGTCTTTTTTGCCTTGGCGGAGGAGATCGCGTCGAACACGACGGCGGAAGGGTCGCTCCCCTCCTCGTGTTTGACGATGCGCACGTTTGCGCGGTCCGCCCAGACGGAGAGTTGATCCGCCGCGGCCGCGCGGAAAGTGTCTGCCGCAGCGACGGTCACGCTCTTTTTGTTTTCCGCAAAATAATTGGCCAGTTTTCCGATGGTCGTCGTCTTGCCGACGCCGTTCACGCCGACGAGCATGATCACTGCCGGATATTGGATTTCGGGGACCTCCGCCTCGCAGAGAGTATCTTCGATCACGTCTTTGAGAAGGTTGACGACGTATTCTTTGTCCTTCAGTTTTTCGCGTTTGGCCTCCTCACGGATCTGCTCGACGATCTCTTCCGCCGTAACGACGGAGATGTCCGCCGAGATAAGGATCTCTTCCAGTTCGTCGTAAAAATCCTCTCCGAGCCCCTTTGCAAACAGCGCCGAAAGTTTGGACGAAATATTGTCTTTCGTCTTTTTCAGCGCACCGATAATCTTGCCGAAAATTCCCAAAACCGTATTCTCCTTCATTCATCACGCGGCGCATAGACAAAACCGGATCTTGTCCGCGCGCGTAATTTTTCCGTTTGTCCGGATCTTTTCCTTAATTATATTATGCCACCGTATCTCCGCCCAATTTGCTTTCCACCTCGGAAAGTTTGACGGAGACGATTTTGGAGACGCCCTTTTCCTCCATCGTGACGCCGAACAGGCTGTCCGCCTTTTCCATCGTCGGCTTTCTGTGGGTGATGACGATAAACTGCGTTTCTTTCGCAAACTTTTTAAGAAACTGCGCAAATTTGTCTACGTTCGCTTCGTCGAGCGCGGCCTCGATCTCGTCGAGCACGCAGAAGGGCATGGGGCGCAGCATCAGGATCGCGAACAGAATGGCGATCGCCGTGAGCGCGCGCTCGCCGCCCGACAGGAGGGAAATTTTTGTCAGTTTTTTGCCGGGCGGGCAGGCGACGATCTCCACGCCCGCATTGAGAGGGTCTTCCGTTTCGGTGTAGTCCATCTGCAATTCCGCCCTGCCGCCGCCGAACAGTTCGCGGAAAAGTTTTTTGAAGTTTTCGTTGATCTGGTTAAACCCTTCGTCGAATTGCTTCTGCATTTCCCGCTTGAGATCTTCGAGCGCGGCGGAAGTATCGTCTATCCCCTTCTGCACGTCGTCGCGCTGGGCCGCCATCTCCTCGTACTGCGCCTGCAAAGCCTCGTACTCCTCGAGCGCGTTGTGGTTGATGGCGCCGAGAGACGAGATCTCGCGTTTCAGGCGGTTGACGAGCGGCTGCCCTTCTTTCGGATCGAAATTTTCGTCCTTGTACGCGAGGCAGGTCTCGTACGTTTCCTGATACTCCTCTTCGATGCGCGCCTGCAGATTTTCGAGTTCCGAATCGATTTTCGTCAGTTCGATCTCCTGCCTGTGCCGCTGCTCGGACAGCGCTTCCGCGCGCTCGGAAAGGGAACGGTTTTTGCTGAGTATATTTTCAAGATCTGCGTTCAGGCGGTCTTTTTCGCGCAAAGCCTCTTCCTTTTTATCCCGCAGCGCGGTCAATTCCGCGCGCTGTTCGGGGGAGAGGGCCGCCTTTTCCGCCATGTCTTCGAGATCTTCGATCGTTGCGGCGATGTTGCGGATATTTTCCCGCGTTTCGGCGATCTTGTTCTCCAACTCTTCCTTCTCGCGCATGAGCCGCGCAGCCGTTTCGCGGCCGTTTTCCGCCGCCGCGCGGTACTGCGCGATGTATACCTGCAGAACATTGCGGCGCATGTTGCGCTCGCCGAGTTCGGATTTCAGTTTTTCGTATTCTTCTTTGCGGCGGTCCGATTCGCCCTGCGCGTCGCTCTTCATGCGGGCAAATTTTTCTTCGCCTTCGGAAGAGGTGGAGAACGCCGTGTCGATCCCCTCCCGCTTTTCGTAAAGGATCGCCAGGGCGCCTTCCTGCGTTTTCAGGCGCTTCTCGCTCTCTTCGATCTTGGCGGCAAGGGAGGTCTTCTTTTCGTCGAGCGCGGCGATCTTCGCGCGCGCTTCCTGAAAACTTTCGCGCAGCGTTTCCGTCTCTTCGGCGGATTTTCTCTTTTTCTCTTCGAGCGCGGCGCGCGAAGCCGTCAGTTTTTCGATCTCTTTGCGCGCGGCCGCGACGGATGCGGCCGTCTCTTCGATCTTGCGCTCGTTGGCAAGAAGGCCGCCGCTCCCCTCCCGTCGGGAACCGCCCGTCATGGAACCGCTGGTGGAGATCACGTCTCCGTCAAGGGTGACGATGCGGAACGCGTGCGGGTATTTTTTAGAGATCTCGTTGGCGTTGCCGATATTGTCCGCGATCAAGGTGTTGCCGATGAGATTATATACGACGTTGTCGTAATATTTATCGTAGCGGACGAGTTCGTTCGCAAGGCCGACCGCGCCCTTTTCTTTGAGCGCGCGGCGGGTATAATCCGTCTCGTAATGCGGTTTTAAGGAGGCGACGGGCAAAAAGGTGACCGAACCGCCCTTCGTGCGTTTGAGATATTCGATCAGCCAGCGCGCGTCGTCGCTCGTGGCGGTCACGATGTTCTGCATGGCGCCGCCGAAAGCCGTTTCGATGGCGACTTCGTACTTTTCGTCGCACTTGACGATGTCGGCGATCACGCCCTTGATGCGGCGGGACAGATCGGGATTCCTGCGGCTGTCGCTCATCAGTTTTTTGACGGAAAATTTATAGCCTTCGAAATCCTCCTTGACGCCCTGATAAAAGCGCATCCTGTCCTCGAGCGCGGAAACGCGGGCGTTGGCGTTGAAGAGGGCTTCCGATACGCGGTCCGCCTCTTCGTTGATGGAGATCAGTTCCTCCTCTTTCGCGCTCTTCATCTCTTTTTCGCGCGAGACGTAGGCGACGAGTTCTTCGTACCATTCCTGCGTTTCGGCAAGCGATTTTCTGCCCTCCGCAAGTTCCGCTTTCGTATTTTCCGCCTCGGAGACGATCTCGGCGATGCGCTCCTCCACCGCTTCTTTCTTGGCGGACAGGTTGCCGATGCTCTGGCGGATCTCGGACAGGTTTTCGATCGTGCTGATCACGTCCTGCTGGGTCTTGTCGTTGAGTTCTTCGAACTCGGAAAGTTTCTTATTGTATTCGGAGATCTCCTCGGCGAGCGTCTCGCTCTCGCGGGCGGAATCTTCAATTTTTTTGTCCGCCTCGGACGCGCTCTTTTCCGCGGCGGAAATTTCCCCGCCGATCTCGGCAAGACGGGCATTCCCCGCTTCGATCGACCTTTCTCCCTCCGCGCTCTGTTCTTTGAAAAACCCGATGCGCTCGCGGATGACTTTTACGTCCCCTTCCTTCTTTTCCAGATCGACCGTATATTTTAGAATCTGCTCGTTGAGTTGTTGCAAACGAACGTCGCTTTCGGAAAGGAGCCGCCTTTCTTCCTCGTATTTCCCGTTCAGGCGCTCCGATTCCGCGCGGTTTTCCTCCACTTCGCGGCGGATGCGGGAAAGCACTGCGTTGATGCTCTCGCGGGCGGATTCCGCGTTGTCGTGTTTATATATGTACAGGTTGATTTCGCTGTTTTTCAACTGACCGTACAGTTCGTTGTATTTTTTCGTCTTTTCCGCCTGGCGCGCAAGGGGGGCAAGCATATGCTCCACCTCTCCGATCCTCTGCAGAAAGATGTTCAGGTTCGTATAGGAATTGGCCAGCCTGCGTTCGATATCCTGCTTTCTCGCCTTGAAAACGATGATGCCCGTCGCCTCTTCGAAGATAGAGCGCCTGTCCTCGGGCTTGGCGTTCATGATCTGTTCGATCTTGCCCTGCCCGATGATGGAGTACCCCTCCTTGCCGAGGCCGACGGCATGCAGCCTGTCCACGATGTCCTTCATGCGGCAGTTCTGCTTATTGATGAGATATTCGCTTTCGCCGCTGCGGAACAGCCTGCGCGTCATGGCGACCTCGTCGTAGTCGAGGTCGGCGAACATATGCGTGGAATTGTCGAATGTGAGCGTCACTTCGCAGAAAGACTGGCTCTTCCTCTGCTGGGTGCCGCCGAAAATAACGTCCTGCATGTTCGAGCCGCGCATGGTTTTTGCCGACTGCTCGCCGAATACCCAGCGGATCGCGTCCGCCACGTTGCTCTTGCCGCAGCCGTTCGGCCCCACGATGCAAGTGACGCCGTTGTCGAATTTGATTTCGGTCTTGTCCGCAAAGGACTTGAAACCGTTGAGTTCTACCTTTTTGAAATTCAATGCCGGTATTCCCCCGATTTTTTTTGTAGTTTGGCAAGCAGTTTTGCAGCCGCGGCCTTTTCGGCCGCCGCCTTGCCCGTGCCGACGGCGCGGGCGCTTTCCCCCTCGGCGGAGACCTCCGCCTCAAACAGGGGCGCGTGCGGTTCGCCGGAACAGTTCACGATGCGGTACTCCGCCCGCGCGAGGCCCCGCCCCTGCAAAAATTCCTGCAGTTCGCCCTTGTAATTTCTGCCCGAATGGGGCACCGAAAGCAGTTTTTCGCGGACGAATCTTTCCGCCGCCTTCATGCCGCCGTCGAGATAGATGCCCGCGACCAGCGCCTCGAACAGGCTGGAAACCGCCTTGTCGCCCACGCCGGAAGGAGACGCCGCAAGCAGAAACCGCGTCAGCCCCATCCGTTCGACCGCCTCTTTCAGAGGAGGGGCGGAAACGAGATTTTTTCTGAGGTCCGTCATGCTCCCCTCGTTTTTTACTCCCTCGCGGTACAGTTTTTCCGAAACGAGAAAGCCGAGGACGGCATCCCCCAAAAATTCGAGGCGTTCGTTGCTCTCCGTCCCGTGCTGATGCGCGTACGAAGAATGGGTAAAACAGACTTCGAGCAGTTTTTTATCTTTGAACGTATAGCCGATGCGCCTTTCGATCTCGGCTGAATCACGACTCGGAAGCACCTAAATTCTCCAGATCCGCCTCGGACAGAAGCGCCTTGATATTTTCCGTCACATTGTGTTCGGCGGCCTCTTTCGCCTGCAAAAGGGAGGCGCAGATAGAGTCCGCTTTGCTCGAACCGTGCGATTTGACGACGACCTTTTCGATGCCCAACAGCACGGCGCCGCCGTATTTGTTGTAATCCATGACCCTCTTGATCTTTTTGAACGCCTTGCGCATGAACAGCGCGTAACCGACTTTTGCCCAGAAAGATTCCGAAATGTTCTTTTTGATGATCTTCATCACCGCCATCGCGGTGCCCTCCGTCGTTTTGAGGGCGATGTTCCCGGAAAATCCGTCGCAGACGGCGACGTCGATGTCGCCGCTCATGATGTCGCGCCCTTCTACGTTGCCCACGAAACAGATCCCGGGCAGTTTTTTCAGAAGTTCGTGCGCTTCCTGGTGGAGCGGATCCCCTTTATGCTCTTCGGTGCCGTTGGTGACAAGCCCTACGCGCGGATTCGCAATGCCGAGATTCGCCTTTGCGTACGCCGTGCCCATGATGGCAAAATGCGCGAGGTTGACCGGCTTGCACTCCGCATTCGCGCCCGCGTCGATGATGAGCACCTTTCCCTCTTTGGCGGTGGGAAGAACGGGGCAGACGGCGGGACGGCTGACGCCCCTGATCCTGCCGACGCGAAGGAGCGCGCCCGTAAGCACCGCGCCCGTCGACCCGGCGGAAACGAACCCTTTCGCGCTTTCGTCCTCTTTGAGCATTTTCAGCGCCACAACGAGGGATGAATCCTTTTTTTGGCGTATGGCGAGCGTGGGAACGTCGTCGTTGGTGATCACTTCCGTGCAGTGCACGAGAGAAATGCGCTCTTTATCGTAGGACAGCCCCGCAAGGACGGGGGAAATTTTCCCTTCGTCGCCGGTGATGACCACGCTCAGTTCCTTGTCCGCATTGACCGCGCACACCGCGCCCTTTACGATCTCTTCGGGCGCGTTGTCGCCGCCCATTCCGTCTAAAATTATCTTTGTCATAAAAAACTCCTCTTCGCTCTGTTCACGCATTTCTCGCGCAAAGGCATTGCGGAACGCCGTGCGTTTGAGGAAACCCCAACGTTCGCCGTTTTGCAAACGGCTCAGCGTTCGGATTTTTCCTCTTCGGCGCTTTGCAAAGGCTTACACTATTCCGCATACGCCGGATTCCCCTTCCCTGCCCGGGGCCGCGCGATTGCATATTATGCGTGCCCTTAAACGCCGCGCGGCGAGGGAAAAGCCGTTCGGGTCTCCCCTCAAATCACGAAAATCCGCAGGCATCGTCTTTCCGAGAATTTTGCGAATATTTTTTAATACTCCAGATTTCCCACCGTTCTCGGGAAAGGCAGGACGTCGCGGATGTTGGAAATGCCGGTAAGGTACATGATCAACCGCTCAAAGCCCAGACCGAACCCTGAATGCACGGTGCCGCCGTATTTGCGCAGGTTCAGATACCACCAGTAGTCCTCTTCGCGCAGGCCCAGTTCCGCCATGCGCGCGCGCAACACCTCTTCGCGCTCCTCTCTCTGCGACCCGCCGATCAACTCGCCGATGCCGGGAACGAGCATGTCGACCGCGGCGACCGTCTTCTGATCGTCGTTGAGGCGCATATAGAACGCCTTGATCTCTTTGGGATAGTCGGTAAGGAACACGGGCTTTTTGTAGACCTGTTCGGTCAGATACCTTTCGTGCTCGCTCTGCAGGTCGCATCCCCAATAGACGGGGAATTCGAACCTGTCTTTGACCTTTTCCAAAATTTCGATCGCTTTCGTATAGGTAAGGCGGACGAACTCGTTTTCCAAAACATTTTTCAGCCGCTCGATCAGCCCCTTGTCCACAAAATTGTTCAGAAATTCGATTTCGGCGGGGCAGGTTTTCATGACGTGGCGGATGATCGCCTTGACCATCGCCTCCGCAACGTCCATATCCCCCTCGAGGTCGCAGAAAGACATTTCCGGCTCGATCATCCAAAATTCCGCCGCATGGCGGGTGGTGTTCGAGCGCTCGGCGCGGAAAGTCGGCCCGAACGTATATACGTCGGAAAAAGCCATGGCATACGTCTCTGCGTTCAGTTGCCCGGAGACGGTCAGGCTCGCCCTCTTTTCGAAAAAGTCTTTTTTATAATCCACCTCGCCCCTGATTTTATCCAGGTCGAGCGTTGTGACCTGAAACATCGCGCCCGCGCCCTCGCAGTCGCTGCCCGTGATGATGGGAGTATGCACGTAGACGAACCCGCGGCTGTGAAAAAATTCGTGGATGGCGAAAGCCGCCTCGCTGCGGATGCGGAAAACCGCGTTGAACGTGTTCGTGCGCGGACGGAGATAGGCGATCTCGCGGAGAAATTCCATCGTATGGCGCTTTTTCTGCAGAGGATAGTCGGGCGTGGAGGTGCCCATTACTTCGATCTGATCCGCCTTGATCTCGAACGGCTGCCTGTTTTCGGGCGTCAATACGAGCGTGCCCTTTACGACCAGGCTCGCCCCCACGTTCTGGCGGGCGATCTCGTCGTAATTGGAAAGTTTTTCACGCTCGAAAACGACCTGACAGTTTTTGAAGCAACTGCCGTCGTTGAGTTCGATAAAGCCGAATGCCTTGCTGTCGCGGATGGTTTTTGCCCACCCCATGACCGTGACCGTTTTGCCTCCGAAAGCGGGGCTGTCCGCATAGATCTCTTTAATGGTAATCCTGTGCATAAATACGCCTCTCAACAGTAAATAAATTTGCGAAACTTTTTTAATATTGTATCAAATCCGCAAAAATTTATCAAGTATATTTTGTCGAAATAGCAAAAACCTTAAATAAGCGCTTTTTGCCGTGAAACATTTGCACGGCGACGCAAAAACACACGGAGGAAAATTATAAAATTTTTTGCATCCGCGCCTTTTTATATACCCGAGAAATACAAAAAGCGCAGGTCAAAAAAACCTGCGCATCGGACGTAAAATTTTTGTGAATAAAGCGCGTTTACCTGCCGAGGCTGAGGGTGACGGAAACGCTGCCGCTGCCGGCGCAGAGGAAATCTTCCAACTGCTGCAAAGCAAGCCCTTCGATCCGCCCCAAACGGGTATACGAAAAGGTGTTCGAGCCATAAAAAAGCACGATCTGCCTGCCCTGATACAAAATCACATCGCCCGGCTGCGCCTGTATGCGCGAATCGTCGCGCGGAAGCGTAAACCCGAGATCCCCCACCTTTTCAAAACCGCCGTAATCATCCGCAGTATAACGGATCTCACCCTGCCGCAACCGCGCGACAAGCGCTTCCGCGGCAGCGTTTTCCGCAAGCAAAACGGTCGCGCTTTGGTTATCGATCGTAAGAATCATGCGCTCAGCCACAGAACTCTCCTCCTCTTTATCGTCCACCCGCTCCTGTGCGGCGCAACCTGCCGCCGCAAACAGGAAAAAGCAGACGGCCGCCAAGATGAAAACAAATTTTTTTATGTTCCTGCCCATTTTCGGATCCTCTCCTTTGACACGCTCTGCGCAATATGTTATCCCTCCGCCCGCGCGCATTGACGAGACGCACCGACGGCGACCTTACCGTGCGCATGCGGATCGTCGAGAATGATCTCCCCTACGGCGGGAACGCGGATGGTTCCCGAAAGCGGATTTTTGATGCTGACGACGGGCGTCGTGATCTCTGCTTCGACGTCCGATTTTTCGAAACAAAGGTCGGCATTCTGCATTTCGCAGCCGATCAGTTTCAGATTTTTGCAGTAACAGAAGGGCTGCGTGCCCGTAATTTTGCAATTGACGAGGGTAAGCCCCTCCGAGTACCAGGCAAGATATTCGCCGTTGACGACGCTGTCCCTTACGACGACGTTTTTGCAATGCCAGAATGCGTCTTTCGTATCGAACGTGCACTTTTCAAAAACGGCGTTCTCGATATACTGAAAGGAATATTTTCCGCAGAATACAACGTCCGTCAGCCTTAAGTTTTTCGCACGAAGGAAAAAATATTCGCTCTCTGCCCTGCAGCCGCGCATGACGATATTTTCGGACGACCAGCCGAATTCGGGGGAAACGATGTCGCATCCTTCCAATAAAATATCCCTGCACTCGCGCAGCGCCTTGATCCCGTGCATTTTCGTATCAAAAACGGAAACGCGCTCGGAATACCACAGCGCCGCGCGGCATAACTTTGTCATCTCCGAATCGCGCACGACAAGATTATGGTCGTGCCAAAACGGATAGCGCAGATTGAAGTAACAGTTTTCCGCCGTCACGTCCGAACTTTCTTTGAACGCGCTTTCGCCGTCGGCGGGGCCGTCGAAACGGCAGTTTTTTACAACCACGCCGCGGCTGCCGTACAGGGCGCGCTCTTCGTCGAACGTTTTATTTTCAATGATTTTCATAGATTCGCCTCTTTCGGATAGGGAACGCAGCGTCTGCCGCGCGCCCTTTTTTCGCAAAAATTTACTTACCGGGGATGCTCGGGCCGAACGCACTCCCCTTTCTCCTTTTTCATCTGAAAAATAAAAAAGTCCAGACAATCGATCTTCTGCCGGTCCGCATGCAGCCTGTCGAGCAGTTCTTTCCGGTAACTTTCCAAAAGGCGCAGCATTTCGCTCTTTTTGCCCGCGCGCAGCAGCGTAAGATATATGTTTGCGGATTTTTCAGAACAACCCGCATCGATCAGATTGCGATAATACGCCCGTTCCCGTTCCGACATCTCTTTTCTCCTATGCAAGAATAGTATAACATCCGTCGGGAATAATAGCAAATACTTATTTTCTATCGATTACCATGCTTGACGCGAATCATAATTTTTTATATAATGGAAAAAACGAACGGATGAGGTGCCGCAATGGAACTGAGGGTGTTGCGATATTTTATAGAGGTCGCCAGGGAACAGAACATAACCGCCGCCGCGGAACGCCTGCACGTGACGCAGCCGACGCTTTCCAAACAACTGATGGATCTGGAGGCGGAACTCGGCAAAAAACTGTTTATCCGCGGCAAACGCAGGACGACCCTGACGGAAGAGGGTATGTTTTTGTTCCGCCGCGCACAGGAGATCGTGGATCTTGCGGACAAGACGGAAGGGGCGTTCCGCTCAACCGACGAGGCAGTCACCGGCGACGTTTCCGTCGGCTGCGGCGAGACGGAGGGCATGCGCATCGTGATCGAGGCCATGAAGCGGCTGAACGACGACTGCCCCGATATACGCTTTCATCTGTACAGCGGTAACGACGAGGACGTTTCCGAACGGCTGGACAGCGGTTTGGTCGATTTCGGGCTGTTCGTGGGCAACACCGACCTCGAAAAGTACGATTATATCCGGCTGCCGGCAAGCGACACGTGGGGTTTGCTGATGCGCAAAGGCTGCCCGCTCGCCGCAAAGGACGGGGTCGGGCCCGCGGACCTGGCGGGCGTGCCCGTGCTATGCTCGAGACAGGCGCTGCATTCGAACGAATTGTCCGGCTGGCTCGGGTACGACTTTTCAAAACTGCACATTCCTTCCACGCACAATCTCGTGCACAACGCCGCCCTGATGGTGCAGGCGGGCATGGGCTGCGCGCTGACCATCGACAGGCTCGTCAACACCGAGGGGACTGACCTGATCTTCCGCCCCCTAAAACCGACGATGAAGGCGGATCTTCTGTTTGCCTGGAAAAAATATCAGGTGTTTTCCAAGGCGAGCGAAAAATTTTTGGAATACCTGCAAAAAACGATATAAAACAACAAAGATCCGCGGATCGTTGATCCGCGGATCTTTTTTCGCCTGACGGCGGAAGACTGCTTTTTTCGATTGCTCGAAACGCCGGGCGCTTTATGCGTCCGCGTCCGCAGCCGCCGCTTCGGAAAGCGCGGCGCTCTCCGCAATGCTCTTGATAAAACATTTGCGGCGTTTGATCACGTTCTTTTCCAGCGTCGTCCACTGCGACTGCACCGCCGTATTCGTGACCAGTTCGGGGTTGGATTCCACCTTTTCGATCCCGTCCGCGATCAGGTTGGACATGATGCGGCTGATCATGAGGGAATTGATACCCGTTTTCTGATAGTCCGGCCGCACCGCGATGAGCGCCATTTCCAGTTCTTTCGGCCGTTTGATCGCCCGAAGAAGGCGGAGGATCCCCAAAGGCGTCATCCTGCCCTTGCTCTTTTGGATCGCTTCGCAGAGGGATGGAAGCATGACCGCCATGCCCACGACTTCATCCTTTTCGTTGACCAGCAAAGAAAAATACCGCGTATTGATGACGGTCGCAAACTGATCGAGGACGGCGTCGGCGATCTTTCCCTCGACCGGCACATAGCAGTCGAGGGAGGCATATGCCTCGTTGACCATAGCCAGCGCCCTGCGGCCGTATACGGGGATGAGTTTTCTCATAGGCCCCGTGTCCGCCACTTCTCGCACGTGAAATTTGTCTTTCAGTCTGTCCGCAATGCGGGCGATGCGCTCGTCCGTCTTTTCGGGAATGACAAAATCGTATTCCAGCCACTCGCTTTCGTCCGCAAAGCCTGCGGCGCGGACAAGTTTTTCATAATATTCGTAATTGTAATTGGTAGCGTAGGTCGCGCGGCGGTCGAACCCGTATGTAAGCAGCCCCTCTCTGTCCTGATCGTTGAACCCCCAGGGGCCGTGCATGGTATCCATCCCCTCTGCGCGTCCGTATCGTTCCACTTCCGCCAAAAGGGCGTTTGCAACGCTCTGATCGTCGATGCAGTCAAAGCGCGAAAAACGGATGCACTTTCTGCCGGAAATGCTGTTGTATTTTTTCTGAATGATGCCCGCGACCCTGCCCGCAAGTTTGCCGTCCTTATAAGCGAGCCAGCAGCGCACGCTGCAATCTGCCAGCGAAGGATTTTTTGCGGGATCGAGCATGCCGATCTCGTCTGAGCGGAATGAAGGGACGTAATTCCGTTCCCCTTTATACAGGCGGAAGGGAAAATCGACAAATTTTCTCATATCCGCTTTCGTTTTGACTTCTTTTATTTCCAGCATATAGTTCTCCTCTGTGTACTCTGAAAATCCAACAGGCGCGGATGCCGTACACACCCACGCCTGTTATTTTAGCATACTAAACAAATTTATGCAACAATTTCAGCGCTTTTGTTTGTTTTCTCAAAATTTTCCGGTTTTTTGTAGACAATGCCGCGGGTGGGCGCATATCGGTCGCGCCGCAGCCTGATCCTGGAAACGAGCACGCCGTTGCGGTACCGGAGAAGATATCCCTCGCTCGTGAGGCCGGAACGTGCCGCGCGGTCCGTCTTGTCTTCCTCCGTCTCGATGACCTTCGCTTCGGGAGGTTCGATACTCCCCGTCGTCCTGCTCTCGCGGGAATAGGTAAACGCGCTCTTTTTTGAATAAATTTTTACGTTGAGGGCGTTCCCCCTGACGCGGCAGATAAGATATGCCTCCGTTTTTTCCGGATTTTCAAACTTCAGATCGCAGTTTTTTCCGCTGACCATGGCGTCAAACGAGGGTTCCACGTACCCCACCGCCAGGCTGTGCGGATGAAATTCCGTAATTTTCATGCCCGCGAGCAGCGCCGCATTGTAAACGGTAGTGCTCACCTGGCATACGCCGCCGCCCACACCCGCGACGAAATCCCCTTCCAATATGATCGGCGCTTCCCGAAACCCGTTTTGCAAAGTGCGTTCCCCCACCCGTTCGTTGAAGGAAAACGCTTCTCCGCCCCCGATGACGGTGCCGTTGAGTTTTTCCGCCGCGAGGCGGATGTTGTGCGACCGGCTCGCCGCGTCCGGATTGAAATACGTCGTAAACGACGCGCGCAGCGTCGCCAGTTCGCGCGCTGCGCTCAGCGTGACCCCCGCCGTGACGCGGACGGAGCGTACGCGCACTTTCGAAAAACTGCCCGCAAGCGAAGCGTCCACGGCCTTTTTCAGCGCCGCGCCGTCGAGATACCGCCCGCAGCGATCCGCTTCAAAAGCAAAAGGATCGGCCTCGTCCGGGCAGAAAATCACGCGCGCATTCTTGCTTTTGCAATAAAAATCGTCGCAGATCCCGCGGAGCGTCTGCTCTTCTTTGTTCAGAAAATACCGCTTGGAGAGGGCGTGCGCCCCGCCCTTTTTTGCCCGTTTCAATACGGATAAGAGGTCGGTCTTTACGTTGATCTCCGGATAGCGGAAAACGTATTTTCTGCCGTCCGCCTCGATTACGAGACTTTTGGAAGAGAGTTCTTCTTTCAGCCGCGCGCGCAGCGCCCGTTCCGCGCACGCTTCGCTCATGCCAGACACGTCGAGGCCGTCGACCGACGTGCCCTTCGGATACCCTCCCGCCGAAAACGCGGAGGAGAAAAAGAAAACGCCCGCAACCAACGCCGCGAGCGTGAACGTCTTTATAAATTTCAGATGCTTTTCGCCCATATCCCGCCCCTCGGAGATATTATGTGCAAAAATTTTATATTATAACCCCGCCGCCCGACGGCAAACGGGAATCGGGCTGGCAAATTCAAGATTTGCCCCTCACCGCCGAAACCGCCGGCGCGTCAACGCTTGATCTTTCCGCCGACGATACGGATCTTGTTGACCGTTTTGCCGAAAAGCACCTTTTCGGTATGCGTGCAGGTGAGGATGGTCTGCATCCCGTCCACGCAGGAAAGCAGTTTGCGGCGGCGCGCGAGATCAAGTTCGCTCATCACGTCGTCAAGGATGAGCACGGGGTATTCCCCCGACAGTTCGCGAAAGATCTGCGCCTCCGCAAGTTTGACGGACAGCGCGGCGGTGCGCGCCTGCCCCTGCGAAGCGTAAACGCGCGCCTCCTTTCCGCCGATGCAGATTTTCAGATCGTCGCGGTGCGGGCCGGACGCGGTAAAGCCCAGGCGCACGTCGCGTTCGTAATTGTCCGCGAACTCCTCTGCCAGTTTTTTTTCGATCTCCGCCCGCTCCTGCGGATAATGCCGGTCGGAAGAGATCTCCAGTTCCTCCGCCCCGTCGGTCAGGTATGCGTGCATCTTCGCCGCCGCGGGCGACAGCATGGCGACGTATCCGGCGCGGCGCTCCACGATCTCGGCGGCGTAGCGGCAGAGTTGCGCGTCCCATACGGGCAACGTTTCGAAAACGAGGTCGAGGTCCCTGTTTTTCAAAAGAGCGTTGCGCTGTTCGAGGATCTTGTTATAGCGGATGAGCGCGGTATAGTAACTTTTGTACATCTGCGAGATGGACACGTTCAGAAACCGCCGCCGCTCCTCCGGCCCGTCCTGCACGAGGCGAAGTTCCGCAGGGCTGAAAAAAACGCCGTTGATATTGCCGAGCAGATCCGCATTTTTTCCGATCCTGATGCCGTTGACGCGGATCTCGCGGCTGCTTTCAAAAATTTCCGCCTCGATCGAAACGCGGCCGAAACGGCTTTCCGCTTCCGCCCCGACGAAGGCGCGCTCCTCTCCCGACAGGATCATCTGTCTGTCCTTTTTCGCGCGCGGAGAGGTGCCCGTGCAGAGATAAAAGACCGCCTCGGCGCAGTTGGTCTTGCCCTGCGCGTTCCTGCCGTAGAGCACGTTCAGCCCGTCGGAAAATTCAAAGGTCTCTTCTCGGTAATTTCTGAAATTTTTCAGCAGCAGTTTTTTTATTCTCATTGCGACCGTTTTAGTTTGATTTTCTCGGAGATTTATATTATAATAGAAGTTGTCCACAACCGAGCAAATGATGCGGGCAAAACGGATGAAGCGACGGGTTTTGCGCCGCATTCGCGTTTTTTCGGCAACTATGCGCCGTTTTTTGCGCATTTTTATATAAATTATAACAGATTTCAACAAAAAGATAAAGCGTTCAGAGGTAAAATATGTCCGGAAACAATCAGTACGAACTTTTATGGAAACAGATCAAGGAAGTGATGCGGGATACCATTTCCCCCATCACTTACGACATGTATATTTCCAAACTTGTGCCCGTAGACATCGACGGCACCCGCATCGTACTCAAAACGGAGACGGAATTTTTTGCCAATTATATCGGCAAAAACCTGACCGACAAGATGAAGGCCGCCATCAAAAAGGCGGATACGGGCATCACCGATTTTGCGCTGATGGTGGAGGGGGGAGACGATATCGTCGTTTCCAGCGAGGAACTCGAACCGGAAGAGGAGATCGCCTGCAACCTGGACCCCAAATATACTTTCGAATCCTTCGTTTCCGGCAAAAGCAACGAATTCGTGTTCGCGGCGGCGCAGTCTGTCGCGAAAAATCCGGGCGCTAATTTTAATCCTCTGTATATATACGGCGCGTCGGGGCTGGGAAAAACGCACCTGCTCCAGTCCATCGCCAATTATATCGGGCTGCATAAGCCCGCTCTGCGCGTGCTGTATACCACTTGCGAAAAATTCATCAACGAACTGATCGACTCCATCTACCTGAACAAGGGCAACAACCGCGACATGCAGGCAAAATTCCGCAACCGGTACAGGAACGTGGACGTGCTGCTGATCGACGACATACAGTTCCTCGCCAAAAAACAGGCGGTGCAGGAGGAACTTTTCCACACCTTCAACGCTCTGCAGGCGGAAAACAAGCAGATCGTGCTCACTTCCGACGTGCCGCCGAAAGAGATCGCGACGCTGGAAGAGCGCCTGAGGACCCGCTTCGAAGGAGGCCTGATCGCGGACATTCAGCCGCCGGATACGGAGACGAAGATCGCCATTCTCAAACAGAAAGCATATGAGAGAAAGGCCGTTCTGCCCGCGGACGTGCTCGAATTTCTCGCGCGCGATTCCGGAACGGACGTGCGGACGCTGGAAGGCAGGCTCAACAAAGTGATCTTTGCGAGCAAACTGCACGAAAAGCCCATCACCATGGAACTTGCCGCCACCGCCCTGAACGAAGCGGTGAGCGAAGAGCAGGAAACGATCACTTCCGACAAGATCATCGCGAGCATCTGCTCCTTTTACAAAATCTCCAAAGAAAATCTGCTGGGCAAGAGCAAGAAAAAGGAACTCGTGCAGCCGCGGCAGATCTGCGCGTTTTTGATGTGCGAGATCCTCAACATCCCCCTCGTGTCCATCGGAGAGGCGCTCGGCGGAAGGGATCACACCACCATCATCCACGCGCGGGAAAAAATATCCAATCTCGTAAAAGTGAACGACCGCATCGCCAAAGAGGTGGAAGATCTGCGGAACATCGTTCTCAAACAATAACCAGCAAACTTTTTACGACACGAAAAATCACAGACTTTCAGAGAAACATTGCGCCCGAACAAACGCAATGTTTCCTGCTGTAAGGGTAAAAATTCCGGTATCGATATGGTCAGCAACGAATTTTACACAACCGAATACGACGCGGTCGTCGTCGGCGCGGGGCACGCGGGGTGCGAGGCCGCCCTTGCCCTTGCGCGGACGGGGATCAAAACGGTGATGCTCACGCTCAATCTGGACAGCATCGCCTTTATGGCGTGCAACCCTTCCGTCGGCGGAACGGCGAAGGGTCACCTCGTGCGCGAGATAGACGCGCTGGGCGGAGAAATGGGCATCAACGCGGACAGGACCGCACTGCAGATGCGCATGCTCAACCGCGGCAAGGGCGCCGCCGTGCAGAGCCTTCGTTCCCAGGCGGACAAGCACGCCTATCACGCCCGCATGAAACAGACGCTGGAAAATACGCCCAACCTTTCTATTTTGCAGGGAGAGGCGGCCGAAGTTCTCGTAAAAGACGGCAAGGCGCGCGGCGTTAAGACGGCGATCGGCGAGATCATTACGGCAAAAGCGGTCGTTCTTGCGACGGGGGTGTACTTAAAGGGCGAGATCGTCGCGGGAGAATACAAGCAAAGTTCGGGGCCGAACGGTTTCGCGCCCGCAAACCTTCTCACCGAAAACCTGATCCGCCTCGGGTTCAACGTGCGGCGATTCAAAACGGGGACTCCCGCGCGCGTAGACGGGCGCACGATCGACTATTCCAAATGCGAAGTGCAGGAGGGAGAGACGGACATCTATCCCTTCTCCTTTTTGTCGGAGGGCGTGCCGCAGCGACAGCGGCGCTGCTATCTGACCTACACGAACGAAAAGACGCACGAGATCATTCGGGCAAACCTGCACCGCTCCCCTCTGTACTCGGGGGTCATCAAGGGTACCGGGCCGCGCTACTGCCCTTCTATCGAAGACAAAGTGGTGCGCTTTGCGGACAAAGAGAGACACCAGATCTTTCTGGAACCGGAATGCGCCGACTCGAACGAAGTATATGTGCAGGGCATGTCCTCCTCCCTGCCGCACGACGTGCAGCGGGCCATGTACCGCACCGTAGCCGGCCTGGAAAACGTGAAGATCATGCGTTACGCCTACGCCATCGAATACGACTGCATCGACACGCTGGACGTTTACCCCACCCTCGAATTCAAAAAAATCGAGGGGCTGTATACGGCCGGACAGATCAACGGGACGAGCGGATACGAAGAGGCGGCGGCGCAGGGGCTGATCGCGGGGCTGAACGCTTCTTTGAAACTGAGGGGGAAGGAACCGGTGATCCTGCGCAGGGATCAGGCATATATCGGCGTGCTGATCGACGACCTTGTGACCAAAGGCACCAACGAGCCCTACCGCATGATGACTTCGCGCGCGGAGCACAGGATCCATCTAAGGCAGGACAATGCGGATTTCCGCCTGACGGAGATCGGCTATCGGGCGGGCCTTGCCGGCGAAGAGCGCATGAAACGGTGCGAGGAACGGAAAAACGCCGTATCGCGCATCCTCGGCAAACTGGATGAACGCGTTTCTCCCAAACGCGCGGCGGAATTTTTGAAAAAATACGGTTTCGATCAGTTGTTCGGGGGGCTTTCCTATGCGGATATGATCCGCCGCGGCATTCCCGCCGAGGATATCGTAAAGGAGTTCGGCATTCTGGCAGACGAGCGACGCGAAAATATCGAGACCGCATGCATCGACGTGAAGTACGAGGGCTATCTGAAACGCGGACTGGAACAGATCGAGAAGGCGAAAAAATTAGAGGACCGCAAACTGCCCGCGGACATCGATTATCTGAAAATCGACGGGCTACGGCTGGAAGCGCGGCAAAAACTGGACAAGATCCGCCCCGAAAATCTCGGCCAAGCGGGCCGGATCTCGGGTGTGAGCCCCGCAGACATAGCGGTGCTCATGGTTTACCTGAGCAGCCGTTGACCTTATTCCAAAACGCGGCGGCATACACTAAAAGAAAAAGGCGGGATCCCCCGCCTTTTCGATTGCTTGTCTTACTTTTTTGTATGACTTGTCTGAAATACGATCGGGCGCCGCTTCCAAGGCGAAGCGGCGCCCGCTGTTTTGCTTGCTCCCGTTTCCGAAGGCATTTCCCCCTTTCGGACAAAAAGCCTTCGGCCTGAAACATTTTTTCTTGCGCGCCGTTTAGCAAGGAACACGACTGCGGCATCTGCGCGCATGTTAAACTTTGGGAAGTTCGATCACGTCTTTGTGCGGGCGGGTGACCCATTTTCCGCCCGTGAAATCGGGGATCGCCTGCGGCGCGCCGCCCATGGCGACGGACTGTTCGGACAGCGCCGTGATACACATCCACGCCGCGGCGTCATAAACGTCGACGGGCATCTCCGTTCCCTCTTTCAGGGCGCGGAAAAATTGTTTGAACATGATGTAGTCCATGCCGCCGTGCCCGAGTTCGCGCTCTCTGTCGGTAATGTTCTTCCACACGTCGGGCAGATAGTCGGCATATTCGCTCGTCGCGTTGCCCATATATTTGCGGATGGTGTCGCTCGGCTCGAAAAATTCGTGCACGTTGACTTTTTCTTCCAAAAAGATCATGTCCGCTTCCTGATTGCACAGCCCCTTTGTGCCGCGCACGGTAAACTCGCGCGAATAATACCTGGGCAGATTGGTATCCAGTTTGATGCTGATCGTCTCTCCGCCGGCGCAGGTGATGATGGTATTCACGATATCTCCCTGCGCAAATCTTGTGCCGGCAAGCGACTTGTCCGGATTTTTATCCGAATAGGAAAAGCATTCCAGCCCCGCCGACTTGCTTGCAACGGAAACGAGGGACAAAAGCCTGTTGCCGCGGTTGATGTTGAGGATCTTTGCGATGGGGCCCACTTCGTGCGTGGGATAATTTTCGCAGTTGCGGTAAAGATAATTTTCCAGCCTGTAATGGCGGTTGACATGGCCGCCGAGCACTTCGTCGCGCAGATCGTGCCCGTATGCGCCGTGGCAGTGCACCACTTCGCCGAGTTTGCCCGAGCGCACCAGTGCGGTGGAAAGCAGTTCGAAACGGTCGAAACAGCAGTTTTCCATGAGCATGAAGGGCACTTTCGTCTTTTCGTACGTGCGGACGAGTTTCCAGCATTCGTCTATATCGCACGCGCCGCCCACTTCCATCGCCACGGCGATGCCGTGCTCCATGCAGTCGATCGCCATGTGAATGTGTTCGCACCACGACGAGGCGATATACATCGCGTCGATGCCGCCCTTTTCGATCATTTCGTTAAAATCGGTGAATCCTTCGGGCGTTTTGCCGCTGATCTCTTTGACCTTGTCTTTCGCGCGCTGCACGCGGTCTTCATACACGTCGCAAACGGCTACGATATCGGCATCATCCGTAGCGAGAATGGTTTCCAAAAGCACATATCCCCTGCATCCGAGCCCGACGACGCCCGCTCTCATTTTAGCCATAATATTTCCTCCGAGGTTTTTCTTGCGTTTATTATAGCATCCCCGCGCGGAGAGAGAAATGGAATTATTTTCACAAAAACTGTACTTTTTTATTTTTTTATTTGAAAATCTTATTTCGCTATGATATAATGTCCGCATGGAAAAGAAAGATTTTTTGATCGACCGGGCTGAATGCGTAAAGTTTTTCGTCAACAGGCCGGAAAGGGAGCCCGAAATCCTTTCCGTCGGATATAATAATTTCCGCTACGTAAAGCCGCAGTTTTTCCCGCGCAGGCAAGACCACTGCACGCTGCACTTCGTGTTGTCGGGCAAGGGCACGCTGAATATAGAAAAAAACACCTATTCCGTACGCGAAAAACAGGCGTTTTTTTTGGACGACAGCGTCAATTTTTCCTATTACCCCGTCAAAGAGGACCCCTGGGAATACGTCTGGTTCGACTTTACGGGAAAAATCGCGCGCGAATACGCCGGCCAGGCGGGATTTTCCGCAGACTGCCCCGTTAAAGACTGCAAGGACACCCAAAAACTTTTTACCTTTTTCCGCGTATTTTTCGAAAAGGCCGCAAGCCAGCGCCCCGTCTCTTATTTTGCGGCGGCGGAACTGTTTTACGCACTTTGGGACAGCGTTTCGGCCGAGCAGGAAGAAACGGGATTTTTTTATCATTCCGATTTTATTGAAGAGATCAAGCGGTTCATCGACCTGAAATACCTGAACGACGATTTTACCGTCGCATATCTGAGCGAGGCCATGCACGTTTCGCATTCGTACCTTTGCAAGATCTTTCGGGAAAAGGTGGGGACGTCCGTCGTCGCATACCTAAACGAAAAGCGAATGAGCCGCGCGGAAAATCTTCTGACAAATACCGACCTGAGCGTGCGCGAGATCGCCTTTATGTCCGGCTTCAGGGATTACGAGTATTTTCTGAAATGTTTCAAAAAGCGCCACAACGTGACGGCGTCCGCATTCCGCAGGCAAAAAAGATATTAGCGGATTTTTCGTTCGCTGCCGCCTCCCTTGCGGCGCGCCGCGCAACCGAAAAGGACAAACCGCGCATCCTTCCCGCACTCCTTTACAAAAGGCCCGCGGCATGGTATAATGATGAAAAAAACGGAGAAAAACACATGAGATATGCTATTTACGGCGCAGGCGCCATGGGCACGGTGCTCGGGGCGTATATTGCAAAAGCCGGAACGGAGATCGACCTGATCACCCGCAACGAAAAACACGTGGAGGCACTCAAACGGGAGGGGGCGAAGATCGTCGGCACCGTCAACTTTACGCAAAAAGTGAACGCGCTTCTGCCCTCTGAAATGGAGGGAAAGTACGACGCGATCCTGCTGATGACAAAACAGCGGGACAATGCCGAGATCGTACGTTTTCTGAAAGATTTCCTGCAGGAAGACGGGGCGCTCTGCACCTGCCAGAACGGCCTGCCCGAGCCGAAAATTGCAGAGATCATCGGAAAAGACCGCACTTTGGGCTGCGCCATCGCGTGGGGAGCGACGTTCCACGGCGAAGGCGTTTCCGAACTGACTTCCAGCCCCGACGCGCTCACCTTTTCCCTCGGCGCGATCGGCGGGGGCAACCGATTGAACGAAGTCAAAAATCTGCTCGAAAAAATGGGAACGGTTACGGTGGAGGAAAATTTTATCGGGGCAAGGTGGTCGAAACTGCTCATCAACAGCGCTTTTTCCGGCCTTTCGACGGTAACGGGCGGCACGTTCGGAGAAGTTTCGAAAATCAAAGCATCTCGCAGGGTCGCCCAGCGCATCATCAAAGAGTGCATCGACGTAGCGAAAGCGGCGGACATACGCATCGAACCGGTACAGGGGCATAAGATCGATAAACTGTTCGATTACCGCGGGCCGGTCAAACGCGCCCTGTCTTCGGCGCTGATCCCCGTTGCCATGAAAAAGCACGCCAAACTGATTTCGAGCATGCTGCAGGACCTTCGGCACGGCAAAAAATGCGAGATCGATTTTATCAACGGAACCGTATGCGAATTCGGCAGAAAATACGGCGTAAAAACCCCCTTCAACGATAAGACGGTCGAGATCGTGCACGCCATCGAAGAGGGGAAATATCCCATCGATTTTTCGAACATCGCCCTCTACGATCCCCTGTTCTGATCAGATCCGTCCCGTTTTTCTTTTTAGTAACGATTATTATTAACGGTAGAAATAATTGTGAATAAATAACAAAAAAGGGGAAAAAAGGGAGAA
>ERZ1106952.345-NODE-345-length-24543-cov-18.695157_pt1 | contig 24543 bp, 25 predicted proteins | sample MGYA00403677_ERZ1106952 | MGnify/ENA primary metagenome ERZ1106952 (study PRJEB35170, sample SAMEA104062415) | human gut metagenome | biome: human gut; feature: human-associated habitat; material: faeces | place: Denmark | collected 2012-05-14 ...
GCGCACCCCTATTTGCCGATACCTCGGCTTACGGAAGGGGTGAAGCGGCGGCATTCTATAATATGTGTGCGCTGAAAGATGCCGTCGCGAGGGGAAAGCCGTTCGGGTTTCCCCTCAAATCTCGGCATTTCGCAGCCGTCAGCTCGGCGAGAAATGCGAGAACTTACTTATTGTTTCAGTATCATATTCCGAATATCTTCCACCTCTTTGGCGACGCGGTCGTTGACCTTGATGAGGTTGGAAACCTTTTCGCGCGAGTGGATGACGGTGGTGTGATCTCTTCCGCCGAGCGCCTCGCCGATGGAAACGAGGGGAATGTTCATGATCTCGCACATCAGAAACGCGCAGATCTGCCGCGGCTGCACCAGCTCCTTTTTCTTGCTTTTGCCGAGCAGTTTGTCGCGGGTGAGCTTGTAGAAGGAACAGATGCTGTTAATGATCTTATCGGAAGTAACCGTTTCATGGTCTTCGCTCACCGCCTCGTTGAGCGCGGTGGAGGCAAGTTCGAGAGTGATCGGTTTTTCGTGCAGTTTGCTCGCGAAAATGACTTTTGTCAGCCTTCCTTCGAGCGTGCGCACGTCCGTACCCGAGTCGCGCGCCAAAAATTCCAATACGTCTGCGGGAATCACGGCCTTGCGCTCATAAGCCTTCTGCTTTAAAATGGCGATTTTCGTCTCGATGTCGGGCGGCTGAATATCCGCGATCAGCCCGCCTTCGAAGCGTGTGCGCAGCCGCTCTTCGAGCGTAGAGATCTCCTTGGGCGGCACGTCGGACGTCAAAACGATCTGCTTGTTCTCCGCTTTCAGCGCATTGAAGGTGTGGAACAGCTCCTCCTGAACGACCTGTTTGTTAGCCAAAAACTGCACGTCGTCGATGAGTAGAACGTCCACGCCGCGGTAGCGGTTGCGGAACCGCGCCTGCATATCGCGGTTGTTTCCTTTCTTCAGATAAAGCGAATCGATGAACTCGTTGATAAACTTTTCGCAGGTGGTATACAACACGCGCAGCCTGGGTTTGTGCAGGTTGATATAGTTCGCAATCGACTGCAGCAGGTGCGTCTTTCCGAGACCGGAAGTGCCATAGATATACAGGGGATTGAAGTTTGCCCCCGGGCTCTGCGCCACCGATTTCGCCGCTGCAAACACAAACTCATTGCTCTTGCCCGCCACGAACGACTCGAAGGTAAAGCGCGGGTCGAGCGTGACAGGGGAACAGTCCTCGCCGTCCTCCTCCTCGACGCTCGTAAAGTACACCTCGTCGTTCCCTTCCACGACCAGCTCGAAGTCGGTGATGCCCGTATCCGCCTTTTTGAACGCTTCCTTGATCTTTTCGGTCAGGCTCTTGCCGATGTAGTTGGCAAAAAATTCCGTGTCCGTCTTGAGTACGATCTTCGTCCCGTCGATGTCCACGGGTATCAGCTTGGATATATAGGTGTTGTAGGTCACGGTCGACATGCTCGCCTGCAAAATTTCCCTTATCTTTTTCCATAAAATCTCGTACTGATTGTTTTCGGACATAAAAAACCTCGAATCGCTTTGTCTTTTTTCGTAAAATATGCTATAATAATCGGGTAAAAATGCGGATTGCCCGCCTCCCCCTGTTCGGCGCGGCGGCTCCGCGCATAAATTCGTGACATTTATTATAATATAAATCGGCGAGAAAGACAAGTTAAATTTGCCCAAAAAGCACGGAAAAAATAGGGCGCGGCGGAAAGCGATGCACATCAAAAAACTTACCCTCAAAAATTTCAGAAATTATGCGTACGAGGAATTCAGTTTTTCGGGCGGCGTCAACGTTCTCTACGGTAAAAACGCGCAGGGCAAAACCAACTGCGCCGAGGCGGTGTTCTACCTCTGCGCGGGCGTTTCCCCCCGCGCCAAAAAGGACAGGCAGATGATCATGGCGGGGCAGGAGAGCGCCTACATCCGCGCCGACGCGGAAACGCGCTTCGGCAGCATCTGCATCGAGGCAGACATCTTCGAAAACAGGCGCGAGATCCGCGTCAACGGCAGCAGGATCGCCAAAAACGCCGACCTTCTCGGCAACATCAACGGCGTGTTTTTCAGCCCGAGCGAACTGCGGCTCGTGCAGGACGGGCCGGACGAGCGGCGGCGCTTTCTCAACGTCTCCATCTCGCAGATGTCCAAAAGCTACTACACCGCGCTCGTGCGCTACAACAAGATACTCGAACAGCGCAACGCGCTCCTAAAAAACAGGGACGTATCGCTGATTTTTGAAACATTGCCCGTATGGGACGTGCAGCTGTGCCGCTACGCCGCCGAACTCGCGATGCGCCGCGCGGAGTACATTGCCATGCTCGCGCCCTTCGCAAAGGAAAAGCACGCCTTTTTGACGGACGGAGCGGAAACGCTGGAAATCTCCTCCGACAAGCACTACGGCGACGATAAGGAGGAGATCGAAAAGCGCCTTTTAGCGGAGTTCGAAGCGAACTACGAAAAGGACGTAAAGCTCGGATTTACCACCGTCGGCCCGCACAGGGACGATTTGAAAATCCTCATCAACGGCACCGAGGCGCGCGTGTACGGCTCGCAGGGGCAGGCGCGCACGGCGGCGCTCGCCATCAAGCTCGCCGAGGTGGAAATCTTCCAAAAGACGGCGGGGGAGAGCCCCGTGCTGATTTTAGACGACGTGATGAGCGAGCTCGATCTTGCACGCCGCCGCAAACTTCTCGCCGAAATCGACGGGATCCAGACCATCCTCACCTGCACGCACACGGAAAAGGTGCTGTTCGGCAAAACGGTGAACAAAATCCGCATCGTCGGCGGAAAGATAAAAAGGTAGAGGGATTGTATGGGGGAAACCAGGCGTAAAAAGGAAAAGTCGATTCGATATCGTTCGTCGCTTCATAAGTCCGCGCTGAAACAATGCGTTGCTGCCCGCGTTCGCGAGTTTTCCCGCCAAACGGAATTTTTGTATCGCGAAACTGGCGACGATTCGCTGTGGCTCGGCATTGAAAAGGGGGATCATGCGGGATGGTGGTATATTGCGTCGTTGCAGGATTCTGTCGATGGATGTTTCATTGAAGGCAAGATTGTGTACGACCCGGATAACTATACGGTCGACAGTCGGATGAATTTGTTTTCAAAAATTGTTTTAGGCTTTTTAATTGCCGTTTTTTACGTTATTTTTTGCATTCCGATATTGATTTTTTGGTTGATTCGGATATTTAGAAAGGAGAAAACGAAGGAAGAGAATTTGGATATTTTTATGCGCGATTATTTGGAATGCAAAAAAATCGAGCAGTAAATGCATAACCCGTAATATGCAAAGAGGGAGCCGTCGGCTCCTTTTTTCTTGCCGTTTTGTGATTCGTATACGAAAAAAATTTTATTCCTGCACATACTGTCGGAAAGCGCGGGCGCGCGGCGGGGGTGCGGTATGCAGAGGAAGAAAAAGTTTTGGTTATATCCGGCGGCAGTCGTCTGCCTGTATTTTTTGTTGTGCGGATTTGCCCCGCCCCGCCTGCCGCAAAATACCTTTATCGACGGGGCAGATGTATCGGGCATGGCGGCGCCCGCGGCGCTTTCCGCCGTGCGCGAACGCCTCGCCGAGGAGCTTGCGGATAAGGTCTTCACCATCCGCGCGGGCGGGCGCGCCTATTCCTTCCGCTACCCCGAAATCTACTATGAAACGAACGCGCGCGAGGTCGTGCGCGCCGCCCGCAAGGGAGGAAAATATGTCCTCAAAAAATCGATACGCCTGACGAAAATCGATGACACATTGCGCGGAATTTGCGACGATTTTTATAAAAGGAGCGAGGACGCGCACATCGAATTTCTCCCGTGCGAGGCGGAACCCTTCCGCTTTTCCGGGGAGCGGGCGGGGCAGTATTTAAACGGCGCGCGGCTCAAAGAAGAGGTGGAAAGCGCGCTCGAAAGCGGCGTGTGGGAGGTATGCGTGCAGCCGCAAAAAGAATTGCCCCGCCTCACCGAGCGCGCGGCGCGGGCGCAGGCGAGCCTTCTCTCCGCCTTCACCACCTATTTCAGCGCGGAAAACGCGCCGCGCGCGCACAACATCGCCTTGGCGGCGGAAAAGCTCAACGGCACCGTGCTGGAGGCGGGCGAAATTCTGTCCTTCAACAAGCGGGTGGGGCCGCGCACGGCGAAGAACGGCTTTCTGGAAGCGCCCATTATCAAGGCGGGGGAGTACGTCCCCGGTCTGGGCGGCGGGGTGTGTCAGGCGAGTACCACGCTGTATAACGCCGCCCTTCTGGCGGGGTTGGAAATCAAGGAATACCACCCGCACAGCCTCGCTTCGGGCTACATCGAACCCTCCTTCGACGCGATGGTCAGCGGCGCAAGCTGCGATCTGAAAATCAAAAACACCCTCGCGGGCAAAGTGTATCTCGTCTGCCGCTCGGGGAAAGGCTGGCTCAAAGTGAGCGTATACGGGCGGGAATCTGCCGTCACCTACACGCGCGAGAGCGTGGTGTTGAACCGCATCGCCCCGCCCGAAGCGGAGGTGCGCGAAGGGGAGGAAGATTCCGTCATCCGAGCCGAAAAGGAGGGAATCGTCAGCGAAGGGTATCTCATCCGCCGCGAGGCGGGCAAGGCGGACGAGCGAATCCGCATCCGCAAGGACAAGTACGCGCCCGTGCAGGGCATCTTCGTGCGCAAGCCGGAATCAGACGCCGGGCAAACCGCCGAGCGGGGCGAAGACGCGGGCGGCGGAAATATGGGCGCGGCGGGTCAAAACAGCGAAACTGCGGGCGCTTCAGGCGGCGGGGCGGGGAGCGGGCTGGTCATCGCTCTTCCGCATGCGCGCTTTCGTTTTTATTTCGGAGCGGGTACGCGCGGGTGTAACATGCGCGCGGGCGCACAATATAAGTAAAATTTATCTTTCGACAAATTTATGCTTGATAAATCCGTAAGTTTTTGGTACAATAATAGGTAATAAACTGCGTTATTACACACTTACGGAGATTTGGTTATGAAAAGAACGACCATTCGGCAACTGTACGGCGATGCGGCAGGGTTCGGCGGCAGGCAGGTCACCGTCTGCGGCTGGGTACGCACCCTGCGCGATTCCAAGGCTTTCGGCTTCATCGAGCTGAACGACGGCAGCTTTTTCAAGAACTGCCAGGTCGTATTCGAGCGCGAAAAGCTCGCAAATTACGACGAAATCGCCCATCAGAACGTGGGCGCGAGCCTCGTCGTCACGGGCATTGTCGTGTACACGCCCGAAAACAGGCAGCCGTTTGAAATCAAGGCGGAGAGCATCGAGGTCATGGGCACCTCCTCGCCCGACTATCCGCTGCAGAAAAAGCGCCATTCCATGGAATTTCTGCGCGAAATCGCCTATCTTCGCCCCCGCACGAACACCTTCAGCGCGGTATTCAAAATCCGCAGCGAGGCGGCGTTCGCCATCCATAAATTCTTCAACGACCGCGGCTTCGTGTACGTCCACACGCCCATTCTGACGGGCAGCGACTGCGAGGGCGCGGGCGCGATGTTCCAGGTCACGACCCTCGATTTGGATAAGATCAGGGGCGAAGTGGACTACAAAAAGGACTTCTTCGGCAAAAAGGCGAGCCTCACGGTGTCCGGTCAGCTCAACGTCGAGCCGTTCGCGATGGCGTTTTCCAACGTGTACACCTTCGGCCCGACCTTCCGCGCCGAGCGCTCCAACACCACCCGCCACGCGGCGGAGTTTTGGATGATCGAGCCGGAAATGTCCTTCTGCGACCTCGCGGGGGATATGGACGTCGCCGAGGCGATGGTCAAGTACATCATCGACTACGTCATGGAACACTGCCCCGAGGAAATCGAGTTCCTCAATAACTTTGTCGACAAGGGCCTCATCGATCGCCTGAAAAACGTATCCGAAAACGAATTCGTTCGCCTGTCCTATACCGAGGCAATCGGCATTTTGGAAAAGGTCAAGGACAAGTTCGAGTTCCCCGTGTATTGGGGATGCGATCTGCAGAGCGAGCACGAGCGGTATCTCACCGAGCAGGTGTACAAAAAGCCGGTGTTCCTCACCGACTACCCGAAGGAAATCAAGGCGTTCTACATGCGCCTCAACGACGATAAAAAGACGGTCGCGGCGGCGGACTTGTTGGTTCCCGGCATCGGCGAGCTCATCGGCGGCTCCCAGCGCGAGGAGCGGGAAGACGTGCTGCTCGCCCGCATGCAGGAGCTGGGGTTAAAGCCGGAGGATTACGATTTCTACATCAAACTGCGCCGCTACGGCGGAACGGTGCATTCGGGTTACGGCTTGGGCTTCGAGCGGATGATCATGTATCTCACGGGCATCTCGAACATCCGCGACGTGTTGCCGTATCCGCGCACGGTGGGGAATTTGGAGTACTAAAAAGGTTCACGAAAAAAGTTTTAAGCTGATAAAACTTTTTTCCGTGATTTTGAGGGCTCTGCCCTCTGCGCCGCGCTATTTAAGGGCACACCAAAATACGCGCGGCGCATTCACCCGCTGAGGTGCTTTCGCACAAATAGGGGTGCGCTAACGCAAAAGCGTGGTTTTGCTTGCGCGAGTAATTATTTAATTATTTTTTTGCGCGGCCAAAAGCCACGTCTTTTGGTAAGCGCACTCAATTAGCCGCATACATACGGCTTATGGGAAGAGGGTGAATTTGCGCCCATAAATAATAATGAGAGCCCTAAAAAAGGGCGCAAAGAGGGAGAAAACGCCGCAGAGAACGCTGAAAGCGTTTGATGGGCGGTGTCGCCCTCCAATCACGGAAAACCGCAGGCGACAGCTCGCCGAGGTTTTCGTGAGAGTAAAGGAGAGTTTTTCATGAAAATCGTAGTAGACGCAATGGGCGGGGACAACGCCCCGCAGGAGATCGTCAAGGGCGCCGCGATGGCGCTTTCCAAAGATAAAGATTTAAAGGTCGTCTTGACGGGCGACGAACAGAAGATAAATAAGACGCTCGCCGGCCTTACATACGACAAGGCGCGGCTGGAAGTCGTAAACTGCACCGAGGTCATCACCAACGACGACACGCCCACCCTCGCCATCCGCCAGAAGAAGGATTCCTCCCTCGTCGTGGCGCTCAAACTCCTCAAAGAGGACGAGGAAGTGCAGGGCTTCGTTTCGGCGGGCTCCACGGGCGCGGTGCTAACGGGCGCGCTCCTTCGCGTCGGGCGCATCCGCGGCATTTCCCGCCCCGCCGTCTGCCCCATGCTCCCCACCGCGACGGGCGGCAGGGTGCTCATCATCGACGCGGGCGCGAACGCCGAGTGCAAGCCGGTCAATTTGGCGCACTTTGCCATCATGGGCACGGCGTACGCCAAGGCTTCGGGCATCGCGAACCCGCGCGTCGGGCTCGTCACCAACGGCACCGAGGAACACAAGGGCGACCCGCTCCACCAGGAGAGCTATCACCTCTTGAAAGGGTTGCAGGGCATCAACTTCGTCGGCAACGTCGAGGGGCGCGACATCATGAGCGGCGACATCGACGTAGCGGTATGCGACGGCTTTTCGGGCAACATCGCCTTAAAGACGGCGGAAGGCACGGCGCTCGCGGTCATGAGCGTCATCAAACAGAACATCAAGGCGTCGTTCGCGGCAAAACTGGGTTATGCCCTGTTCATGCGCGGCGCGTTCAAAAAGATCAAAAAGGTTCTCGATTACAGCAAGTACGGCGGCGCGGTGCTTTTGGGCATCGAAAAGGTCGTCGTCAAGTCGCACGGTTCGAGCAAGGCGGAGTCCGTCTGCGCCTCCGTTTTGCAGGCGAAGGACGCGGCGGCGCAGAACCTCACGGCAAACATCGCGGCGATGCTCGCCGCGGTCGATCTGGAGTCGGTCGGTGCTCAGCAGTAGCGCGCTTTCGCAGATCGAGCGCAAAATCGGCTATACGTTCCGCGATAAATCGCTCCTTTCCACCTGCTTCACCCATTCGTCGTATGCAAACCGCTGCGGCGGGGAGAGCAACGAGCGGCTGGAATTTCTGGGCGACGCGGTGCTCGGTTTTTTAGTTGCGGAACAGCTGTACAGCCGCGGCGGCAGCGAGGGGGAAATGACTTCCGCGCGCATCCGCCTCGTGTCGGCAAAGCCGCTCGAAGAATCCGTCCGCGCCATGGGTCTGGAACAATACCTTCTCTCGGCGGGCACGGCGGGGGAAAAGAGCGTTTCCAGCCTGTTCGAGGCGCTCACGGCGGGCATCTATCTGGACGGCGGCATGGAAGCCGCGCGCGCCTTCGTTTCGCGCCACCTTCCCTCGTCGGCGGAACCCAACTATAAAGGGGATTTGCAGGAATTTTTGCAGGGCAGGCACCTCGAAACGGCGAAATATACCGTCGTCGGGCGCTCGGGCGAAGACCACGCGCCGCACTTCGTTGTCGAGGCTGCGGGCGCGGGCGAATCGGCGCGCGGCGAAGGCAGCAGCGTGCGCGCGGCGGAAAAGCAGGCGGCGAAAGCCCTTTTGCAGATATTGAACGAAAAAACAGGGAGAGAATAAGGCTTTGAACTTCAAAAAAGTCGAACTCAACGGTTTCAAGTCCTTCGCGGACAAAACCGAAATCAAATTTGATAACGGGGTAACGTGCATCGTCGGGCCGAACGGCTGCGGCAAGAGCAACGTGGCGGACGCCATCCGCTGGGTGTTCGGCGAGCAGTCGGCGAAAACGATGCGCGGCTCGAACATGCAGGACGTCATCTTCGGCGGCACGCAGGCACGCAAGAGCCAGTCCTTCTGCGAGGTCACGCTCACCTTCGATAACTCCACGCACATGTTTTCCGACCTCGAATACGACGAGGTTGCCTTCACCCGCCGCCTCTTCCGCAGCGGCGAAAGCGAGTACCTCATCAACAAACAGCCCTGCCGCATGAAGGACATCGTCGACAGGCTGCACGCCGTCGGTCTCGGCAAGGAGGGCTACTCCATCATCGGGCAGGGCAAGATCGAGCAGATCATGAACGCCAAGCCGGAGGACAGGCGCTCCATCTTCGAGGAAGCCACGGGCATCATCGTCTTCAAATCGCGCAAGCAGGACATCGAGCGGCGCCTCGCCAATTCGTACACCAACCTCAACATCTTTCTGCAGAGGATGGGCGAGGTCGAGCATATGCTCACGCCCCTTGCTCGCCAAGCGGAAAAGACGAAGAAGTACAAGGAGCTGTACGAACAGCTCAAACACAACGAAATCAACCTCTACATATACAAGCACGACAACGCCGAATCGGCGCGCGCGTCCATCGGCGGCGTCCTCTCCCGCATTCAGGCGGAAATCGACGAGAGCCGCAGAGAGGCGGAGGGCATGGACGAAAAGTACGCCGAAAACCGCCGCCGCATCGCCCAAAGCGACGAGCTCCTGCAAAAGCTGAACGAAAAGATCCTCGAATACACCGTCGAAATGCAGAAAAAGGAGGGCGACGTCAACGTCATCCGCGCCCGCATCACTTTCTTTGAACAGCAGAAGGAGGGGGAAGAGAAGGCGGTCGAGGAGGGCGGCGCGCGGTTAGAAGCCATCGGCGGGGAACTCACAGCGGCACAAAATTCCGCAGACGATTACGAAAAAAAGATCCTCGACGCGCAAAGGGAGAGCGAAACGCTCTCGGGCGAGATCGCCGCTCTCAACGAAAAACTCTCCGAGTACGAGGCGCTCTCCGACGAGTCGCAAAAGAGCATCGTCGACACCATCGAAAACCTCTCGGAGATCCGCCAGAACATCGGCACCCTCTCCGCCAAAAAGGAGGCGGTGGAGGAGCGCATCGCCGAAATCGCCGCCGCCGCCGAGTCGCTCAAGGGCGAAATCGAGGCGGATAAAAAGGCGCTTTCCGAGTGCGCCGACTGGCACGACGAGGTCGTCGAGTACGTCTCCCGCGAAAAGGAGATGAAGGACGCAAAGGAACAGGAAATTCTCGATTTGAACACCGCGGCAGACGCGGCGAGCGAGTCGCTGTTCAACTGCAACGCCCGCATCGCGGCGCTCAAAGACCGCGAGCGCTTCTACCGCAACGTCAAGGACGATTTCGAGGGCTACAAATTCTCCGTCAAGAAACTGATGAGTGACGCCCGCCGCAATGCCGACCTCGCGGGCCGCATCAAGGGCGTCATCGCCGACATCGTCAAAACGGACGAAAAGTACGAAGTCGCCATCGAAACGGCGTTCGGCGGCGCCATGCAGAACATCGTCACGGCGACCAGCGACGACGCGCGCTACTTAATCGAATACTTAAAGCGCACCAAGGGCGGACAGATCACCTTCCTGCCCGTCAAGTCGTTAAAGCCGCACTACGAAACGGACTACACCCGCCGCGCCTTAAAGGAAAAGGGCGCCGTCGGCCTCGCCAACGAGCTTGTCCGCTACGACAAATATTACGACAACGTCATCTATAATCTCATCGGCAACACGCTGATTGCCGACAACATCGCCAACGCCACGGACATCGCGAAGAAATATCCGCACGCCTTCCGCATCGTAACGCTGGACGGCGACATCATCTCCACGAGCGGTTCCATGACGGGCGGCTCCCGCCGCGAGGGCGGCAGCAACTTCCTCGCCAACGAGCGCCGCATCGAGCAGGCGCAGGCGGATATCGCCGCGGCGGAAAAGGAAGCGAAGGCGTTCGCCGAAAAGCGCACCGCCTGCGAGGAGAAAAAGCAGAAGGTTGCGGCGGAACTCGAGCAGCTGCGCGAGAGCTTCCAGGAGGCCCGCGCCAAGATCGCCGCGCTCGCCGAAAAGAAAACGACGCTCGAAGAAAAACTTTCCGAGGACGAAAAGGACTTAAAGACGCAGGAAGCGACGCTCGCCCTGCTGTACGAGCGCATGAAGGACATCGACAGCGACTATTCCGCCTCCTCCGAGGGCGAGGAAAAGATCAACCGCATGAAGAGCGACGCGCAGGGCGAATCCGACCGCCGCAAAGGGGAGTACGACAAGGTCAAGTCCGACTTGGGCGAGCGAAACCTCCGCATGAACGTGCTGCAGGTGTACATCGCGCAGTACCGCGCCGCGGCGGAGGCGGATAAGGCGAACGCCGCCCGCCTCGAAAAGGAGCGGGAGGACTTGAAGGCGCGCATCGCCGACGCAAAGAAGAACATCGGCAACATCGCCGCCACCATCACCGATTTGGAGGACATGGCGGAAAAGGCGGCGCTCACGCCCGAGCAGCTGCAGGAGCTGAACGCCCTGCGCGAAAAGAAGGACGAGGAAACGCGCGCCAAGGAAACGCTGAACGCGGAGCTGGAAAACGTAATGGCGCAGACGCGCGCCCTCAACGAGCGCATCGAAAACCTCTCCGAGCGCCGCCACGCGCAGGAGATCGAGCTGACGAAAATCGATTCGGAGCTGGAAAACCTGCAGGCGCGCATCGACGAGGAGTATCAGGAAACGTACGAGAGCTGCCAGCAATATAAAGACGATTCCTTCGACCCGAAGGAGGGGCAGACGGCGGTCAACCGCTTGAAGCGGGAGATCAACTCCCTCGGCGCCATCAACCACAACGCGCTCGAAGAGTACGAAACGCTCAACGCCCAGTATCAGGAGATGACCGCCCAGCGCGACGACGTGCAGAAGGGCATCGACGATACGACCGCCGCTTTGGAAGAGCTGAAGGGCGAAATGCAGAAGCAGTTCGACGAAGGGTTCAACCAGATCAACGAAAACTTCAAAAAGCTGTTCAAGGAACTGTTCGGCGGCGGCAGGGCGGAACTGCAGATGGACTATACCGACTGCGAAGACCCGCTCGCCGCGGGCGTGGAGATCGTGGCATGCCCTCCCGGCAAAAAGCTGACGAAAATCTCGCTTTTGTCGGGCGGCGAGCGCGCCTTAACGGCGATCGCAATTTTGTTCGCCATCTTAATGCTGCGCCCCATGCCCTTCTGCGTTCTCGACGAAATCGAGGCGGCGCTCGACGAGGCGAACGTCGATAAATTCGCGCAGTTCTTAAAGAAGTTTGCCAAGGAAACGCAGTTCATCGTCATCACCCACCGCAAGCCGACGATGGAAAAGGCAGACAGCCTCTTCGGCGTCACCATGGAGGAAAAGGGCGTTTCCAAAATCGTCTCCGTCAAACTCTCCGAGGTGGAGAGCCGGCTGGGCGGGGATACGGTGGCGTAAAGTGTTCACGAAAATCTCGGCGAGCTGTCGCCTGCGATTTTCCGTGATTGTAGGGGAAACCCGAGCGGCTTTCCCCTCGCGGCGGCATATTTAGGGGCTCACCTATTATTGTATTGCCGCCGCTTCACCCCTTCCGTAAGCCTAACGGCAAATTGAGTGCAAAAGCAAAAAGCGCGGTTTTTGCTTTTGCGAGTAATTATTTTAAGTAAAAGCCGTAATCGGCAAGGCAAATACAGTTGCAACGTCGGCGTCGAGGGGTATGGGGTGGTCACCCCATAAACAGCTAAAAACCGTCGCGGCGAAAGGCGGGGCAAACAGGGGCCGCAAAGTCGCGCCCCTATCAGCAAAAAACCATTTGTCAATTCTTGATTGAGGTGTTTTCAATGGGTCTGTTCGGTAAAATCATCGGTGCGCTCAAAAAAACGAAGGACAATATTTCCTCCAAGCTCTCCGCCCTCTTTACAAAAGATCTGGGCGACGATTTCTACGACGAATTGGAGGAAATTTTAATTTCCGCCGACATCTCCGTCATCACCGCGGAGGAAATTGTCGAGCAGATTCGCGCCGAGGCGAAAAAGGAAAAGCTGAAGGATAGGGAGTACGTCATCAACCTTTTAAAGGACGTCATCGAGGACACCCTATGCGAGGCGGAGGTACCCGAAATCGAGTACCCCGCGGTCATCATGCTCGTCGGCGTGAACGGCGTGGGCAAAACCACGACCATCGGCAAGCTCGCCAACTATTTCGTGCGCGAAAAGAAGAGCGTCACCCTCGCGGCGGCGGATACCTTCCGCGCGGCGGCGGCAGACCAGCTCACCGTCTGGGCGGACAGGGCGAAGGTGCGCATCGTCAAACACGAGGAGGGGAGCGACCCTTCCGCCGTGGTGTACGACGCCATTTCCTCCGCCAAGGCGAAAAAGACGGACGTCGTCATCGTCGACACGGCGGGCCGCCTGCACGTCAAGGCGAACCTCATGGAGGAGCTGAAAAAGATGGACAGGGTGGTCGCGCGCGACTATCCCGAGGCGCACTTCTATAAATTTTTGGTGCTGGACGCGACCACGGGGCAGAACGCGCTCTCGCAGGCGCGGCTCTTCGACGAGGCGGTCGACTTGGACGGCATCGTTCTGACCAAGCTCGACGGCACCGCCAAGGGCGGGTTCGTGGTATCGCTGTGCGGCGAGCTGAAAATCCCCGTCGTGTTCGTGGGAACGGGCGAAAAGCTGGACGATCTGCAGCTGTTCGACGCGGAAGAGTTCACCGAAGGCATCATATAGGCGGGGTTGCAAGTGCTGTTTTTCCAACTCGTATTTTTATTCATGGTCGGCTCGGTCGGCGGCTGGGTGCTCGAATTGTTCTTCCGCCGCATTTTCAGCTCCAAAAAGTGGATCAACCCGGGCTTTCTGAACGGCCCGTATCTGCCCATGTACGGCTGCGGCACCCTCCTTTTATATGGCGCGTGCTTTATTCCGCTCCCGCGCTGGGCGCTCGTGCTCATCCTCATCGCCGTGCTCACCCTGCTCGAATATATTACGGGGCTGATTTTCATAAAAGGGCTGAAAATCAAGCTGTGGGATTATTCCAATCAATGGGGAAACGTGCAGGGCATCATCTGCCCGCTGTTTTCCCTGCTGTGGGGCTGCATCGCGGCGGGGTTCGTGTACCTGCTGTTTGACCCGCTGCACACCGCGGCGGTCTGGGCGGGGAGCAACGTGTGGATGATTTTCGCCGTCGGCGCCTTTGCCGGTGTGTTCGTCGCCGACCTGTGCGTCAGCTTCAACGTATCGCTCAAGATTCGCAAGGCCGCCGCGCAGTTCAAAGAGGCGGTGCATTACGAAGAGCTCAAAGCCGCAATCAACGAGCGCAGGGCGGCGCGCAGGCAAAAGCTGCGCTTCCTGTTCCCGTTTGCGGGCGCATCTCTCTCCGATGCCGTGCGCGACATGCTCGAACGGCAGAAGGAGCGCCTGCGCACCGTGCGCGATTCCGTCCGCCGCAAAAAGGGTGACGGGAATAAAGAGAAAGACGAACAAGAAAAGGGCGAATAAACCGCCGCGTTTCGGCGGTTTGACAGCGCCGATAATTTCCGTTATAATAGCGATATGAAAGATTTAAAATATCTGCCCCTGTTCGACGCCTACGGCGCGCTCCTCACCGAGCACCAGCGCGAGGTGTGCGAGCTGTATTATATGTGCGATTTGTCGCTCACCGAAATCGCCGAGCAGAAGGGCATTTCCAAGCAGAGCGTTTCGGATACCCTCGCCAAGAGCCGCGTTTCCTTGGACGAGTACGAGCAAAAGCTACGCGTCGTGCAGACGGCGCAAAATATGGCGCGGGCGGCGGAGCTGCTCTCCGCATTTTCCGAAAAACACCCCGATTTTGCCGAAGAAATAGCAGAAATATCGGTGCTTTTAAAAGGGGAATCATTCTAAAATCATCGCAAAGAGGTAAAGATAGTGGCATTGTTTTCATCCCTCTCGGAGAGGCTCAACCACATTTTTTCAAAGCTGACAAAGCACGGCCGCCTGACCGAGCTGGAAATCAAAACTGCGATGCGCGAGGTGCGCATCGCGCTTTTGGAGGCGGACGTCAATATCCTCGTCGCCAAAAAGTTCATCGCGGACGTATCCGAAAAGGCGGTGGGGCAGGAGATTTTGCAGAGCCTCAACCCCGCCCAGCAGGTCATTAAAATCGTCAACGAGGAACTCATCGCGCTGATGGGCTCGACCAACGCAAAGCTGGAAGTTGCCGACAGACCGCCCACGATTATCATGATGTGCGGCTTGCAGGGCGCGGGCAAAACCACGCTGTGCGGCAAGCTCGCCATGCTCCTCAAAAAGCAGGGCAAAAAACCGCTCCTGGTCGCGGGCGACATCTACCGCCCCGCAGCCATCAACCAATTGCAGGTTGTGGGCGGCAAGGCGGGCGTTCCCGTATTCGAAAAGGGCACGCAGAATCCCGTCAAAACGGCGAAGCAGGCGATCGACGAGGCGCGCTCGATGGGGTACGACACCGTCATCATCGATACGGCGGGCCGCCTGCACATCGACGACGCGCTCATGCAGGAGCTGGAAAACATCAAAAACGAAGTGCACCCGAACGAAATTCTGCTCACCGTCGACGCGATGACGGGGCAGGACGCGGTCAACGTCGCCGAAACATTCAACAAGCGGCTGGACGTGACGGGCGTTATTCTGACGAAATTGGACGGCGACACCCGCGGCGGCGCCTGCCTGTCCATTAAAGCGGTCACGGGCAAGCCCATCAAGTTCATCGGCGTGGGAGAAAAGCTCACCGATCTGGAGCCGTTCTACCCCGACCGCATGGCGTCGCGCATTCTGGGCATGGGCGACGTTCTCTCCCTCATCGAAAAGGCGCAGGAGGCGGTCACCGAAGAGCAGGCGAAAAAGCTGGAAAAGAAACTGCGCGACGCGTCTTTTACCTTGGAGGACTACCTCGACCAATTCGAATCGCTCAAAAAAATGGGCGGCATCGCCTCCGTCATGGGTATGATGCCGGGCATGAGCAAGCTGAAAATCAAGGAGAGCGACTTCGACGAGCGCAAAGTGGAAAAATTAAAGGCGATGATCCTGTCGATGACCAAAAAGGAGCGCGAAAAGCCGGAAATCATCAACTCTTCGCGCAAAAAGCGCATCGCGGCGGGCAGCGGCACGACCGTGCAGGACGTGAACCTGCTGTTGAAGCAATTCGAGCAGACGAAGACGCTGATGAAGCAAATCAAGGGCGGCAAACGCCTGCCGTTCATGCGGTGATAATAGAAAAGAGGAGCGGCGCAACGAAATTTCGTTGCGCCGCCTATGTTTTATTTTAATTCGTCTTCGAGGTTTTGAAAAACAGGGGTGTCAAAAAATTCAAGCAGGGTAATGCTCATGCCGTCGCATAGCATTTTCAGCGTTACGATTCCGGGGTTCACGCTCTTGCCGTACAGTATATTTTTGATGGTCGAGGGCGAAACGCCCGATTCGATTGCCAATTTGTGAATGGACAGCTTTTTGATTTCCAAAAGCTGCAATAACCGTTCTTTTACTGCCTGATAAGTGTTCATGGTGTATCCCTTTCTTTTATGATACACTTTTTTATTGACAAAAGTGGGCTATATATGATACAATATGGGCTATATATAGACCAAAAGAGGGAAGATTATGGAAAACAATACGGGAAATTGGAAAAAACAAGAAATTGAAAATCGTGCAAAAGAAAAATTAGCAAGTTTAAGTAAGGAAGAAATTGAGGCTAAGGCAAAAAAATATAAAAAATCTATTATTATAATACATTTGATTCTTGCTGTATCATTTTTAATTGGCGGAATACCAATGGTAATAAACTTATTCAAACCTGATGAAGCTGCCTCAATTGTGCCATTTATATTAAATTTATTGATATATGGGTCAGTAATAATTGTTCTCCTTGTTCGAATCTATATCGTCAGTAAAAAGCCTTCTGAAGAATTAGCTTTATTAGAGGTCAAGCGAGAAATCAAAAAAACATTTGCAGAAATTATTCAAAAAGAGAAAGAATTACAGCAAAGCGAGAATTGGGAAAAAAGAACGAAAGGGAAATTTATTGTTTCGAAATCAATGGATATTGTTATAAAAGGAAAAGGCAAGGTGGTCTCAAAACTATTGATTGATAATGAACATAAATTATTTATATATCAAAGAGATATTAATTTTTCAAAAATATATAAATTTTCTGATTTAATCAACTATGAGGTGTATGAAAACGGGCAGAGTATGGTGAAAGGGAGAGCGGGTTCCGCTCTCATCGGTGGTGCGTTTTTCGGGCTTACGGGGTTGATTGTCGGCAGCAGCATGAGCCGCGAAATCGAGGAAAAATGTAATCAATTGAAACTAATGATACGATTGAACGATTTGGATCGCCCGCAAATCGTGATTACCTATGTTGACAACGTTGCTTGGGACAAAACGGGTTTTACATACAGGGTAATGAAAGAGAATTTACAGCAGGTTTGTTCCGCGTTGGAATATATGATGAATGCGAAAACGTTGGAGCAGGCGGCGGCTAAAAAACCCGTCACTCAAATCATTAAGGAAGATAGGTCTTTGAAAGAGCAGATGCAGGAATTGAAGGAAATGCTCGACAGCGGTCTAATCACACCGGAGGAATACGAGCAAAAGAAAAAGCAACTTTTGAATTTGTAAATTTTTCTGCGCCTGTCAAGCAAAAATGCTTGACAGGCGCGGTTTTATTCGGTATAATAGCAAAGGTAAAAGGGCGCGGGAGAATTTGTTCCCTCGCGCAAAAATTTTGTTTTCATAAAAAAGGAGTACTATCATGGCAGTTAAAATGCGGCTTACGAGAATGGGCGACAAAAAGTCTCCCTTCTATCGTATCGTAGTTGTGGATTCGAGAAAGGCACGCGACGGCGAATACATCGAAAAGGTCGGGCATTACAACCCCACCTCCCAGCCCGAAGAAATCGTTATCGACGAGGCGAAAGCGAAAGATTGGCTCTCCAAGGGCGTTCAGCCGACCGATACGGTCAAAACTCTCCTCATCCGCCAGGGCATCATGGAAAAGCCGACCAAGCTTTCCGCGCCCCGCACCAAGACCAGGAAAAAGAAGTAAGCGATAGGGGGCGAGGAAAATGCTGGAACTTGTAAAATACGTCGTCAGCCAGTTCGCCGAATACAAGGATAAGATCGAATACGTCGTTGAGGACAAGGGCAACGCGGTGGAGATCACCGTTCTGCTCGACGAGTCGGATATGGGCAAGGTCATCGGCAAACAGGGCAAGATCGCCAAGGCGCTTCGTACCCTTGTGCGCTGCGCTTCTGCAAAAGAGGGCAAAAAGTACAACATCGAAATCAAGGAAAAGGCAAAGGACGCGGAGTGATCTTTGCGCCGCCATCCGAAAACGGTGAGGGAAAAATCGTCGCGAATGATTTTTCCCTTCTTTGTTTTTCGGACGAAATTTCAAGCGTTAATTTACGGGAGCTTTCATGTTCAAAAAAATCGTTATCGGCGAAGTGCTGAAGCCGCAGGGCATCCGCGGCGAAGTAAAAATCAAGCCGCTTATAGACGACGTTTCCGATCTGAAATCGGTCAAAAAGGTGTTTATCGGCGATACGGAGTACAAAATTTTGTCCGCGCGCGCCGATTCGCAGGCGGCGTATCTCGCCCTTTCGGGCGTGGCGGACAGGAACGCCGCCGAATTTTTGCGAGGGAAAGAAGTGCTCGCCGACCGCGCCGACCTGCCCGCGCTCGAGGAGGGGCGGTACTATATCGTCGACATCCTCGGCTGCGCTGTGGTCACGGAAAAGGGCAAACGTCTGGGCGAAATCGCGGACATTCTCCCCGCGCATACGGATATCTACGTCATGCGGGAGGGGGACAAGGAGTACATGTTCCCCGCGGCGGAGGGCGTTCTTTTGGATGTCGACGTCGAAAAGAAAATCGTAATGGTGAGCGAAAAGCGCATCGGCGAGGTATTGGTGGAGCAATGAAGGAGAATAAGGGGGAAGAGAAGCTCGTTTTCAGTTTGTGGAAGAAGTGGAAAATAGTATATAATTTGATTTTCGGCATAATTTTCTGTTTTTTTATTTTTACTGCAGTGTTGGCGATAATCGCTAAAAGCGGAGAGATATTGCTTGATTGTGTTTTGGTGCTTATCTTCGTGGGCCTCCTTTGGTTTATAATATATCGGCGTAAATCCCGTAAGCGGATCGAGTTGTACGTTAATCGCGTCGAGTTCTGGCGAGAGAAGAAGTGGGCGTGGCCGAAGATGGAGGCACGTTACGAGGATATTCGCGGGGCTTGTATCAACAAGGCGGGTGAGGCAGGCGATCATGTCAAGGCAAGGAGCCGCTATGTTGAGTTTGATGTCGACACCCTGTGCGTGTATTGCGAGAAGGGTGAATATATTCTTTTTGGGTTAAAAAGGTGGGGAGAGGAATATTCCCGCCGCATTCTGGACGAAATACTGCGCCGTGCAGACGCGCCGGAAGGCTTTGCCGAACTCGGTGTAGAGGAAAATATGTTGTTCGGCGTGGAGGAAGAGCCGCAGCCCGAGGATAACCCCGAGGAAAACCGATTCGACATCAAGGCGATCGTCGGGTGCGAACTGTACACGAAAAACGGGGTACGTTTGGGAAAAATCGTGCAAGTATTGTCCGCGGAAACGGATATTTACATAGTTGCGAGGGACGGAAAGGAAATGCGGCTTCCGGCGGAGGAGGGCATTATCCTCGACATGGACGTGGAAAGAAAGCGAATGACGGTCGACGCGGAAAGAGTGTTCGAATTGCTGAAAGAGGAATAGAAACAGTTGGGAAATGCGGCGCTGCAACGAAATTTCTTTGTGCGGCGTTAAGAAGGAGACAATATGCAATTTCTGCAAAAAATTCGGGAAAAGAGCGACGATTTGCTCGGGCGCCCCGCGGCGACCGTTGCATTTTTGGGCGACAGCGTAACAAACGGCTGTTTTGAACTGTATCTCAAGGACAAAAACACCTTCGACACGGTGTTTGAACGGCATAACTCCTATGCGGCGCGGTTTGTCCGCATGCTCAATACGCTGTTTCCGCGCGCACAGATCAATCTCATCAACGCGGGAATCAGCGGCGACAACGCGCCGAACGGGGCAAAACGCCTTGCGCGCGACGTTTTGCCTTTCCGCCCCGACCTCACCGTCGTCTGCTTCGGACTGAACGACTGTATGGCGGGGCCGGAAGCGGAGAAGCGCGAAGCATATGTTTCCGCCCTGCGCGAGATCTTTGCAAAGCTGCAGGAAAACGGCAGCGAGGTCATCTTTATGACGCCCAATCTGATGTGCGATTATGTCGACGCCAATATCCGCAGCGAAGTGGAGCGGCAGAGCGCCGCGGCGGTTTGCGCCGTTTCGAAGGAGGGGCGGCTGGACGAATATCTCCTTGCGGCAAAAGAGGCGGCGCACGATTGCGGCGTCAAGGTGTGCGACTGCTATGCGCGGTGGCAGAAGATGCGCGCTGCGGGCGTGGATACGACGGCGCTCCTCTGCAACCATATCAATCACCCTTCGCGCGAAATGCACGATTTGTTCGCCGTTTCGCTGTTGGAAACCATCTTTGAAGAATGAGAATCGATATATTGACGCTGTTCCCCGAGATGTTCGCGCCGCTGCGCGAGAGCATTATCGGCAGGGCGCAGAAGGAAAACAAAATTGAAATCAACGTCGTGAACATCCGCGACTACACCGAGGACAAGCATTTAAAGTGCGACGATTATCCCTTCGGCGGCGGCGCGGGCATGGTGATGACGGCTCAGCCCATCGGCTCCGCCATCGAGGCGCTCGACCCCGAACATAAGGCGCGGCGCATCTATATGTCGCCCAAGGGCGAAACGTTCCGCCAGCAGAAGGTGTTCGAGCTTTTGGGGTACGATCACCTCATTTTGCTGTGCGGGCATTACGAGGGCGTCGACCAGCGCGCCATCGATTTGTTTATCGACGAGGAGATCAGCATCGGCGATTACGTTCTCACGGGCGGCGAACTGCCCGCGATGGTCGTTGCCGACTGCGTGGCGAGGTATGTAGACGGGGTCATCAACACCTCGTCGCTCGTGCAGGAGAGCTTTTCGGAGAACCGGCTGGAATACCCGCAGTACACCCGCCCCGTGGAGTACAGGGGATTGACGGTACCCGAGGTTTTGCGCAGCGGCAACCATGCGGAGATCGACAAGTGGCGGCGGGAGCAGTCGGAAAAGCTCACGCGCGAAAAGCGGCCGGATTTAATTGATTCACAAAATTTGTTTTGAGCTGAAGGTGCTCGTCATTTCGAGCGGAGCGCGGCGGGAGCCGAACGGAGTGAAAAGGCGGCGCCGCGCGCAGTCGAGAAATCTCTTGAAAAATGCTGTCATTGCAGTGTTTTTTCGGCGTAGGCAATAAAAAACAATAAGGACGATATTTATTACAGAGATTTCTCCACGCGCTTCGCTTGGTCGAAATGACAATAGGGGCTTTTCGCTTGGTTTTCGGCAAGGCGGACGCGCCCGCGGGGGTTCTCTAAAAATCAAGCAAAAGCTCTCATCTCTTTTGAGAGATTTTGCGCGAAGGAGGAGCATGAAACACATCCAATGGTTCCCCGGTCACATGACCAAGGCTATGCGCATGATGGAGGAGCAGGTCAAGCTCGTGGACGGCGTGCTCGCCGTGCTCGACGCCCGCGCCCCCGCTGCAACCAGGAACAAAAAATTAGATACGCTCTTCGGCGCGAAGCCCGTTCTGTACATCCTCAACAAGAGCGACCTCGCCGACGATAAAAGGACGGACGCCTTCCTCGCCGAATTTTCCAAGGCAGGGCTGACCGCCGTCAAGTGTTCCGCCAATTCGGTGGGCGCGGCGAAACAGCTTTCCGCCAGAATTTCCGCACTCGTGCGCGAAAAATTCGAACGGGACGAAAAGAAGGGGATCGTCCGCCCGCCCAAGCTGATGATCGCGGGCGTTCCGAACACGGGCAAGAGCACCGTCATCAATGCTCTCAGCGGCGAAAAGCGCGCCGTCACGGGCGACAAGGCGGGCGTCACGCGCGGCAAGCAGTGGATCCGCTGCGCGGGGTTCGAGCTGCTCGATACCCCCGGCACCATGCCCCCCTCCTTCGAGAACCAGACGCTCGCGCGGCACCTCGCGTACATCGGCAGCATCAACGACGATATTCTCGATATGGATGACGTGGCGCTCGAGCTGTTGCGCGAAATTGCGGAAACGTATCCGCAATTTCTGACCGAGCGCTATAAAATCGAGGACTTTTCTTCGCCGCTTGCCATGTACGAACAGGTTTGCCGCAGCCGCGGATTTCTCTTAAAGGGCGGCGAGTATGACTACGAGCGGGGAGCGAAGGCGATCATAGACGATTTCCGCAAGGGGCGGCTCGGGCGCATTTCTTTGGAGAGCGCCGAGGCGTTCGCGGAGTACATTCGGTAAACAGGTGCGAAGAACGGTTTTGGCGGTGTGACCGCTGCCGATGCGCGGCGCAGTGCGGGAAGGAGCCGCAAGGGCGTGCCACAGTAAAAGCGTTTTGAAAGCGCGGCACGGATAGCGAGCGAGGCAGCGCTGATCAGCGTTGCAAGACGCAAAAAAGGCGAAACGTATCCGGCAAATTAGAACAGACACGAAAGAAAAAACATGCAAAAACGAAAGAAAATCGACGTCGACAAACTCGCGTACGAAAAGGAGATGCTTGCGCTGGGCGCGGAGTACATCGCGGGCGCGGACGAGGTGGGGCGCGGGCCGCTGGCGGGCCCCGTGGTGTGCGCGGCGGTCATCATGCCGCTGGGCGAGGGCGAACTCATCGAAGGCATCGACGACAGTAAAAAGTTGAAGACCGAGGAGCGGGAGCGGCTGGCGGCGCTCATCCGCGAGCGCGCCATCGCCTATAAAATATGCGAAGAGAGCAGCGAAACGATCGATGCCATCAACATTTTGGAGGCGACGCGGCTGTGCATGAAGCGCGCGGTCGAGGGGCTTGCGGTGCAGCCGGACGTGGTGTTCACCGACGGCAATTTCCGTCTGCAGATCGATCTGCCGCAGCAGAACATCGTGCGGGGGGACGCGCTCTCGTACACCATCGGCGCGGCGAGCATCCTCGCCAAGGTGTACCGCGACGCGCTCATGTGCGAATACGATAAACTTTATCCGCAGTACGGGTTCGCCGTGCATAAGGGCTACGGCACAAAGCGGCATACCGACGCGATACGGGAGTACGGATTATGCGAAATTCACCGCAGGACGTTCACAAAAAAATTCTGGGAAGAAGCGGAGAGCGCAGGGGAGCAAAATATCTCCGATCCCGCGGATACAAAATTCTGAAAACGAACTATCGCACCCCTTTCGGCGAGGCGGACATCGTGGCGGCGGACGGGGATACGATCGTTTTTTGCGAGGTAAAGACCCGCCTTACCGAAAAGTTCGGCACGCCCGCCGAGGCGGTGGAGCGGCACAAGCAGCGGCGGTATATCGACATCGCGCGCTACTTTTTGATGAAGCTCGGGCGCGACGACGTGAACGTGCGCTTCGACGTGCTGGAAGTGTTCGCCGATGCGATCAACCACATCGAAAACGCCTTCGGGGCGTAGGTTTGCGCCTTTGCGCGGGTACAAAAATATGCGAAAATTCCGCGCCACAAAATTTGCGGCGCGGATTGTATGTACAAAATATGGGCGGTTATGCCGAATGAAGATGTGCGGATTCTTCCAATCGATCCGTGTTTGCGTTATTTGAGTTCGCCGGGGATCTTCCTGCCCTTGAAATAATATTCGCGGTCATGCTCGTTGATTTCGCGCAGTACGCGGCAGGGGTTGCCCACCGCCACGCTGTTCGCGGGGATATCCTTCGTCACCACGCTGCCCGCACCGATGACGGTGTTGTCGCCGACGGAAACCCCGGGCAGGATGAGCGCGCCCGCGCCGATCCAGCAGTTTTTGCCGATATGCACGGGCAGATTGTACTGCAGAGGCGCCGAGCCGCGCAAGTTGGGCAGGATGGGATGCCCCGCCGTCGCAACGACGACGTTCGGCCCGAACATGGTGCCGTCGCCGACATAGATGTGCGTGTCGTCCACGAGGGTGAGATTGAAGTTCGCGTACACGTTTTTTCCGAAATGCGCGTGCCTGCCCGCCCAGTTGGCGTGCAGGGGCGGCTCGATGTAGCACCCTTCGCCGATTTCGGCGAACATCTCTCGGAGCATCTTTGCGCGTTTTTCCCCTTCGGAGGGGCGGGTGGCGTTGTAGTCGTACAGTTTTTCCAGGCATTCCGCCTGTTCGCGCGCGAGCGCTTCGTCGGCGGGGTCGTACAGCTTGCCCGCGTGCATCTTTTCCCGAATGTCCATAAAATAACTCCGTTTTTTCTTCATTATAGCACGTCGGCGGCAAAAGTACAGCAAAAAATCGGAAAAAAGGTAAAACACGATAAAAAACGGTTGCGTTATGCGCCGTTTTATGGTAAAATAACAAAAGACTTCGGGCGGTCCTCTGGCATCGCGGCCACGAACGCTTAGTAACAATGGAGGTAAAGTCGAATGAAAGGATTGATCGAGGCGATCGAGAAAGAGAACCTCAAGGACAGCGTTCCCGCTTTCAACGTAGGCGACACCGTCAAGGTAAGCGTTAAGGTCGTCGAGGGTACGCGTGAGAGGCTGCAGGCTTTTGAAGGCGTCGTGATCGCGAAGAAGAACGGCGGCATCCGCGAAACATTTACGGTACGGAGGCTTTCGTACGGCGTAGGCGTCGAGAGGACGTTCCCCGTGCATTCCCCCAAAATCGCGAACATCACCGTTGTCCGCAAGGGCAAAGTCCGCAGGGCGAAGCTGTATTATCTGCGCGGACGTACCGGCAAAGCGGCGAAGATCAAAGAGGTCAAGTAAACCGCATACATTTGAACGGAAAAGAGAATATGCGTTCCCATTTTGGGAGCGCATATTTTTTTGTATATCAAAAACCACGCGATAGTCGCGTGGTTGAAAAGAGGTTTACCGATGAGTCTTGAAAA
>ERZ1106952.352-NODE-352-length-24174-cov-5.987064_pt1 | contig 24174 bp, 41 predicted proteins | sample MGYA00403677_ERZ1106952 | MGnify/ENA primary metagenome ERZ1106952 (study PRJEB35170, sample SAMEA104062415) | human gut metagenome | biome: human gut; feature: human-associated habitat; material: faeces | place: Denmark | collected 2012-05-14 ...
TTAAAATTAGGTGCAGCATGTGGAAGTGCTACAGCATTTTCAAATGATTTAGCAACTAAAGATTATATAGATAGGTTAGTAAATGAGATAGAAGTTAAAAATATAAAATATGATAATGTATTATAAATTTAAATCATAGAAAGGTGATTAAAATGAGAATAACAGATTTATTAGATAAGAAGTCTGTAACACTAGATCTAGTAGCATCTACTAAAATGGAAGCTATAGATAAAATGGTAGATTTAGTAGGAAACAGTGGAAATTTAAATAATAAAGAAGAATACAAAAAAGCAATAATAGCTCGTGAAGAAATGAGTACAACAGGAATAGGAGAAGGAGTTGCAATACCTCATGCAAAAACTAAAGCAGTAAATAAAGCATGTTTAGCTTCTGGGGTATCAAAAGATGGTATAGATTATGAATCTTTTGATGGAAGTTTATCTCATTTATTCTTTATGATAGCAGCACCAGATGGAGCTAATGATACTCACTTAGAAGTATTATCAAGATTATCTACAATACTTATGGATGAAGAATTTAGAAATAGCTTAATAAATGCAACTTCAGTAGATGAATTTATAGCTTTAATAGATAAAAAAGAAAGTGAAAAATTCCCTGAAGAATCAAGAGAAGTTGTAGAAGAAGTAGTTGTTGATTCTAAATACCCTACAGTACTTGCAGTTACAGCTTGTCCAACAGGAATAGCTCATACTTTTATGGCAGCTGAAAGTTTGGCAAAGGCTGGAGAGAAAAAGGGAGTATCTATAAAGGTAGAAACTAACGGTTCTTCAGGAGCTAAAAATATATTAACTAAAGAAGAAATAGAAAATGCAACGTGTATAATAGTAGCAGCAGATAAAAATGTTGAAATGGCAAGATTTAATGGAAAGAAAGTTATAATAACTAAAGTTGCTAATGGTATACACAAAGCAGATGAACTTGTAGAAAGAGCATCAAAAGGTGATGCACCAATTTATAATCACAGTGGTGATGTAGTATCAAATAATGAAGATAATGAAAATGAAAGCATTGGTAGAAAAATATATAAACACTTAATGAATGGTGTTTCAAATATGTTACCATTTGTTGTTGCAGGTGGGATATTAATAGCAGTAGCATTTTTAATAGATACAATGCTTGGTCAAGTAGGTGGAGCAAACTTTGGTTCAAACACTCCAGTAGCAGCAACATTAAAGAGTATTGGAGATTTAGCATTTAGTTTTATGCTACCAGTTTTAGCTGGATATATAGCTTATTCAATTGCTGATAGACCAGCTCTTGTAGTAGGATTTGTTGGTGGTGCTATAGCAAAAGATGGTGGAGCAGGATTTTTAGGTGCTTTAATAGCAGGTTTCTTAGCAGGATACTTAGTTGTAGGACTTAAAAAGTTATTTAGTAAACTTCCACAGTCTTTAGAGGGTATAAAACCAGTATTATTATTCCCGCTATTTGGTACACTTTTAATTGGTATAATAATGACATTTATAGTACTTCCTCCAGTTGTAGCAATAAATAATGCTATGGTTAACTTCTTAGCTAGTCTTGGTGGAACTTCAAAAGTATTACTAGGTTTAGTATTAGGTGCTATGATGGCAATAGATATGGGTGGTCCTATAAACAAAGCTGCTTATGTATTTGGTGTGGCATCACTTGATGCAGGTCAATATGAAATAATGGCAGCAGTAATGGCAGGAGGTATGGTACCACCACTTGCAATAGCTCTTTGTACAACATTCTTTAAAAATAGATTTACTAAGGAACAAAGAGAGTCTGGTAAAGTAAATTATGTAATGGGATTATCATTTATAACTGAAGGTGCAATACCTTTTGCAGCAGCAGATCCACTTCGTGTAATACCAGCTTGTGCTGTAGGTTCAGCAGTTGCAGGAGCATTAAGTATGTTATTTAATGCATCGCTTAGAGCACCTCATGGTGGAATATTTGTTGTACCAGTTGTTACAAATCCTATTATGTATTTAGTAGCAATAGTAGTTGGTTCATTAGTAGGTATGGCTTTATTAGCAGTTTTAAAAAAGCCTTTAGATAAAGAAGCATAAAATACAAAGCCCTATAGAAATTTATCTATAGGGCTTTTTTACGCTTAAGGATATTATAATATTTTAAAAAATGTGTATAACTTCTGAATGTAAGTAATATCAATCAACTGGTTTTGAGCGTAAAAAAGATTTTGAGCAACGGACGAAGTCGTTGGCGACATGAGCGAAGCGAATTTTTTACGTATAAGAAACTATGATATAAAAATTTTAGATTTTAGGATAAGATTAATAAATTTAAAACCATAAAAATGATATTTTGAGCATTGGATGTGTGCGAAATATTTACCAAATACGTTTTTAAAAGTGGTAGCGAGTGAAATATCGTTGGCGGGATTAATTAATTTGACGACTCGTCGCCTAAGCGATATGAACTTTTTATTATTAAGGTTTATATAATTTAGAACTAGATTGTTTATTTTTACTATAAAAATATAGTTTGAATCTAAATATTATAAAGAAAAAGAGAGCTAAGAAAGGGCGTAGGTGTTGATATATAATGAAAATTTCATATATGAAAATTGAAATAGAAATAGTTGTAATAAGTAGTAAATAAATGTAATTTTATATTTTTTAAGACATTATAGAGATTTTACGATATACTAAAAGTAACAAAACGGTAACAAAAAATTGGAGGGACTATTATGAAAAAGAAACTAATCATGTCTACAGTTGCTATGACTGTTATGTTAGGCTTTAACAGATTAGCCTTTGCCGATACAATAAACAATAATGAGAATACACAAAATGATAATAAACAAGAATTAACATATAATAATGGATACGTAAATTCAGATAGAGTTAACTTCCGTAAAGGAGCGTCAACAAATTCAGATATCTATAAAGTATTAGATAAAAATACTAGTGTAACTATATTAGATTATGAAGGCGATTGGAGTAAGGTAAAAATAAATGATACTGTAGGATATGTTTATACAAAATATATAACTGCTGGTAATAAAGTTATAGATGCATCTAATATTGATGGAAGTAACACAGTAAGTTTAGATGTTAAGGCTACAGCTTATGCAGGAGATACTATAACATCTACAGGTACTGTACCGACAGAGGGAACGACTATAGCAGTTGATCCAAGTGTAATACCTTATGGAAGTAAAATATATATACCTCAGTTTGATCAGTATTTTATAGCTGAAGACTGTGGTGGAGGAATTAAAGGTAATAAAATAGATATATTCATGAATAGTGAATCTCAGTGTAATAATTGGGGTAAAAGAACTATAGATATATATATTGTTGAATAAAATAAAGGCCTTAAGACTAAAAACTCTTAAGGCTTTTATTTTTATAATTTATACTTTATCATGTTTAAATATATTTATTTGTAATAAAATAATTATAAAAAGTATTTAAAAAAAGTATAAGATAATTTATAATTATATTTATTTAAAATTCAAGGAGAACAAAATATGAAAGATTTTACAATGAGAACAAGTTTTATTGTTGGAGATGAAGGAATAGATAAATTAGAAAAATCAAATGTTATAGTATTTGGAGTAGGTGGAGTAGGAAGTTTTGCTACAGAAGCCTTAGTTCGTGCAGGAATAGGTAATATAACAATAGTAGATTTTGATGATGTAGATGTAACAAATATAAATAGACAGTTACCGGCTCTTCATTCAACAGTAGGTAAATTAAAAGTTGAAGTTATGAAAGAAAGATTATTAGATATCAACCCAGATTTAAATATAAAAGCAATAGCTAAAAAATATAATAAAGAAACTACTGATGAAATATTAGTAGAAGATTATGATTATGTAATAGATGCTATAGATATGGTAACTTCAAAAATATTATTAGTAGAAGAATGTAACAAAAAAGGATTAAAATTAATATCTTCTATGGGAATGGGGAATAAATTAGACCCAACTAAAATAGTAGTTACAGATATACATAAAACTCATACTTGTCCACTGGCAAAAGTTATGAGAAAAGAATTAAAAGATAGAAGAATAAAAAAACTTAAAGTAGTTTATTCAGAAGAACAACCACAAGAATTAAAGAAAAAAGTAATGAATGGAAGAAAAGTTACTCCAGGAAGTGTTTCTTTTGTACCTTCTGTAGGAGGTCTTACTATAGCTTCTGTGGTAGTTAATGACTTATTAAAATAAAGACAAAAAAGCTCTATCGTAATATAGAGCTTTATATTGTAAGAAAGTTTAGTATATATGGTTATATTAAATTATTTATATTTTTTAGTCGTGAAAATTTTATAACCGTCACTATAAAAAACTAAATCTCCATTTAAATCAGTTCTAAAAGTTTTAACATTGTACTTTTTCAATGTATCAAGGGTAGATTTGTGAGGGTGCCCATAATTATTTTTGTATCCACAAGAAATAGCGGCTATTTTTGGTGAGACCTCTTTTACAAAAGTATCGCTAGAGGAAGTATAGCTACCATGGTGAGCAACCTTTAAAAAATCTACATCACTTAAATCGTAAGAATTAATTATTTCTGACTCATTTTCTTTTTCACAATCGCCAGTAAAAAGAAAATCCATTTCTTTATAAGATAAATTAAAAACAATTGAATTAGCATTATTATCATTATTTTGAATATAAGAAGGACTAAGGACGCTTATATGTATATCTTTATCTAAATTTATAGAGTCATCTTTGGAAAGATGATTGATTTTTAAATTCTTATTTTTACAAGCTGTTAATAGATTATTGTAGGGTATAGAGTCGTCTTTTTGATTTGGTGTATAAATTTTATCTACAGTATAATTTTCAACAATATAATCCAATGTGCCAATATGGTCTTTATCTAAATGAGTGGCAATAATCATATTAATTTCTTTTATATTTTTTGACTTTAAATAAGAGTTGATTATTTTATTATTATCTTCATCACCACCATCTATTAATATATTTTTATTATTAGGTGTTTTAATTAAAATACTATCACCTTGACCAACATCTATTATATGTACAGATAAAAATTTATCGTATTTTTCACAAGAGCAAAGACCTAGACAAAGTATGATAATTACTGAAATTATTTTTATTTTTTTCAAATATTAATCCTCCTATAGTAAAGTTCATATTTTATTCATAATTATTGATTAATATATGAATTAATATACAAATAATAATGGCTAATTGTGATAAAATCAGACCAAACAAATTATTAGGCACAATTAAATTGGGAAATGGTAAGACCGCCTGTGTATCATAGTGAGCTGTACAAAATATCTTAGCTTTTTCTATATTACCGATAATTATATTATTATTTATCCCTTTATGTTGAATACTGGGGCAATACCCATATTGATTAAGTTCATGAATTATATATTTACGAAATTCCTCTTTTTGTTTTTTTGCTTTTCGAACCTGAAAGTGATCAAGAATTCTACGACTCGTTTCATTCATTCTTATTTCTCCCTTAGTTGCATATATTTTATCATTTTTATATAAATTCTTTATAATATATTTTTCTTATATTGTAGCAGATTAAAGGGGAGAGTGCTAATGTTAATTCAAGGTTTATTAGTAGGGGCAATAGGTGGAATATTTGCTTATACTTGCAAGATAGTTTATGAAGCTAATAAATCAGATGATGAAGTTATAGAAATTGAAAATATAGTTAAATATGAATATTTACCAGTTGAAGAATACGAAAGCGAGAACATTGATCTAAATAAAATTAAATATACCTTCACAGAAGGAGAAAAAGAAGGTTTAAAAGTTTGCATAGGCTATAATATGAATAAAGAAAAAGAAATAATAGATATATTAGATGGTCATATATTAATAGGAGGTATGACTGGTGGAGGAAAATCTAATTTATTAAATGTTATAATAACAAGCTTAATGAAAACTTATACAGAAAGAGAAGTATTCTTCTTAGGTTGGGACGGTGCGGAAAGTGATATATATTACTTTAGGAAATATAAAAATTTTAAAAAGGTAAGAACTGATAATAAGGGGTTTTTAGATATAGTTGAGTTTTTAGATAACAAGATGAAAGAAAGATCTAAAATATTAGACGAATGTAATTGCAGGAATGTAATTAATTATAATAAAAAATACGATAAAAAAATGAGTTATATAATAGTTATAGTTGATGAATTAGTACAGCTATCAGTTGATACTAAATGTAAGACCGAACTTCATAGAGTAATGAGTAAATGCAGAAAATATGGTATTTATTTTATATTAGGAGGTCAAGACGCTACAAAAGATACAATAGGTAAATGTAAAATGAATTGTCCTCAAACAATAGGTTTCAGAACTTATGATGAAACTGATAGCAATACATTAATAGGCAAAAATCAAGATTTGCAAGACATAACTGTAAATGGTAGATGTAAAGTTAAAAACAAAAATGGAATAAGAGAAGTGCAAGTAATGTATATAGATGAAGATGAAATGGATGAAATGTTAAAACCTTATTTAAGGGAATAGGAGGTGTTTTAAATGGCTTATACTTATAGGTTTGTAGATACTAATGAAAATGTAATTTATGTTGGTTATACAGGGCAAACAATGGCTAAAAGAATAAGCCAACATTTCACAAAAGGTCATTTACCTAAAAAGTGTTATAAATCTATAGCTAGGATAGATTATATTAAATGGGATAGTAAATCAGATGCTCAAGTCATGGAAGTTTATTATATTAACAAATATCACCCAAAATTTAATAAACTTGATAAACAAGGAGATAGGCTTAATATTCAGATAGAAGATGAAAAGGAATGGAAAGTATATCAAGTAATTAAAAAAACAAATATTAAGTATGAAGCAGAAAATGGCATATTAACATGGATTATGATAGGGGCTTTAGTATATGCGATAATAAGTTTTTTTATATGAGGTTAAAAAATGTATATAGATAATGAAAAAATAAACGAAGCTATAAAAGAAAGTGGACTTAAAAAGAAGTGGATAGCTGAACAGTTAGACATAACTTATAACAGCTTAAGAAGAAAACTAAAAGGTGAAATTCATTTTAACAAGTTAGAACTAGAAAAGCTTAACTCCATATTAGAAAAATATCTATAAATGTGTTATAATTATATTACCAAATGTATGTATCAAATAAAATTTAAATGGGGTATAACACTTTTACCTTGAAATTTTGTAAAATTCTATTGACTTAAAAATGTACTTCCTGAAATTGGAGGTATATTTTTTTATTTAATAGTTGCATAAAAACAACTTAAACTGTATATTATAAGTATAATGAATTTTAAGGAGATATGAAAATGGGCGAAAAGATAAAAGAGTTAAGAGAAAGTAAAGGCATAAGTCAATATAGATTAGCTGAATTAACTGGGATTAATAGAAGTACAATTAATAGATATGAAAACGGATCAATACAAAAGATTAGCTTCGATAATTTATTAAAAATATGTGAAGCACTTGAAACAGATATAAAAAATATTATTTAAATTTTTTTAAAAATATAGTTGCATTTATGCAACGAAAGATATATAATATAAGTATAAATAATAAATAATTGGAGGTAATAATATGATAAGTAAAAAAGTAATGAATAAGGCTATAGAGTTAGAAAAGGAATTTAAATTAAAAGATATAATGTACTACCAAATGCTTTTAGAAATGCACAACGGAAGTCTAGAAAATTTTATGTGTAATAATGATATAGACTGGAATACAAACCCAGTAAAAGTTGCTTTATATAATTTACTTAATAAAACTATGGTGAGAGTTGATGGGGTTTGGATGGATAAATAAAAATATTTTAAAAAAATTTGCTCGAGTAGTTGCATAAAAGCAACGAAAGAGCATATAATATAAATATAGAAAAGGGAAAGAGAAAATAAAAAAAGAGGTGTTGGAAATGGATGAAATAAAAATGGAAGCAATAAATAAACTTGATAATTTAATAGTAGAGTGGACTGAAAGAGGGGAAATGTTAGGAATAGACTTTTCAGAACAGATAAAAGAAATGGAACATCTTAAATCTAAGTATGAAAGAGAGGTATCTGCTAATGCTTAAGTTTGATAGTGAAGCTTTCATAAAAGAAATGGAAAGTCTTGAGGGAGTAGAGGAAACTCCCCTAGACTATGAAGATTTTGAATTAGAGGAATATGAGAAAATGAATGAAAGAGATTTAAAAGGGGGTATTTAATATGTGTGAAGGGTATTGGGAAACTTGCACTTGTGAAGATTGCAAAGAAGTAAAAGAATTATATGAAGCACTTGATTTTTATTGGGATAATAAAGAGGAAAAAGAAGAAATAGAAAGAAAAATAGAAAGTATGGGCTATTTTATATAGCCTTTACTTTACCAAAAATGGAGGGACATCATGGAGGAATTAGATTTTATTAAAAATGAAAGGTTAAAACTTCAAGAAGAATATTTAAAACAAAGCAAAAACATATGGACTAATTTTGAAGGTATAGAAGCTGATAAGAAACACAAGAAAGTTTATAGTGAATATAGAAATAAAGATTATTTTTTAGAAGGTTTACAAGCTAAAATAGAAGATATTTTAAAGGATTTAGAATATTACAAAGGAAAATAAATATGCAAAGGTGGTATTGAAAATGGAAAAGAAAAATATATATCAAAAGCTTATGAATGTGAGAACTAACTTTCATAAATTAGAACTTAAAAAGAGTGGTCATAACAAATTTGCAAATTTTAAATATTTTGAGTTGGGGGACTTTCTAGTACCAGCAACAAAGCTTTTAAACGAAGAAGGATTATGTCCTATAGTAACTTTTGATAATGAAGTAGCTAAAATGGTGTTAGTAAATACAGATAATCCAAGCGAAACTATAGAATTTACTTCACCTATGCGAGATTTAGAGTTAAAAGGTGCTAATTCAATGCAATCTTTGGGAGGCGTTGAAACTTATCAGACTAGGTATTTATATATACAACTACTTAACATTGTTGAAAGTGATTCTTTTGATGCAGTAAGTGGAAAAGATGAGCATATATCAGAAAATCAAGTTAAAAGGCTTTATGTTATAGCAAAAGGAAAAGATTTTAATGAAATAAGTAAAATATTAAATGAAAATAAATTTAAGAAATTTGCAGATATAACAAAAGATAAATATGAAGACATATGTGCAAGAATAGACGAACTAGAGAATAAAGGAACTATAGGGGCTTAATTGCCCTTATTTTATAGTATGGGGGGAAGTATGAATATATTTAATGACTTAATTTTATTAGTAATATTATTTGATTTATTAGTAGGTTTTCTAGTATATAAATCTATTAAATATTATAGAAACAACTAAGGGGGATATTATGGGGGAGAAAAAAGGAATTGATATAAAGCGTTGCAAGTATAAGGTTGTTATTGATAGCCGTGAGAAATCTATAAATCATATACTAACTAAATTTGAAGAAGGTTTTGAACTTAAACCTAGCCACCACGACATGTACCGAGGGATTAAAAGTAAATATAGTGATCCAGTAGCTTATTACATTCAAGAAAAAGGTTTAAAAACTGGAGATTTTACTATATGTGTGCAACTACCAAGTGGAGAACAAATTAACTTCAAAGATAAGGTGGTCATAGAAAGAAAACAAGGACTTAACGAACTCTGTTCAAACTTATTTGATAAAGATAGTAAAGATAGCGAAGGACTTAATAGATTTGAGCGTGAGTTAAAGCGTGGGTATGAGCAAGGAATAAAGATTTATTTATTAGTTGAGCAGTCAGACTTATACAGTAAAATTTATTCTAGTAAACATTTCAGATACGATAAAGCTTCTAAAGTAAACCCTTCAAGTTTTGTTGCTATGCTAGAAAGCTTATTAGTTAGATATAATGTAAATTTAGTATATTGTGATAAAAAAGATAGCGCTAGAATTATCCATGATATTCTATATTATCACGCTCGAGAATATTTGAAAACTGTCGAATAAAAGCTACTTAGGTAGCTTTTTTATTTTATTTGTCTAACAAAAGTAAGTAATATTTATCGTTAAAAACGATATAATATAATAAGTAATTAAAAAACAACATTTTGTTAGGTGGTGAATGTATGAAAATAAAGGAGTATAGAATTATTAAGGGATATACTCAAAGGGAATTAGCAGAAATATTAGGGATAAAACAAAATACTTATTCAGATAAGGAACTTGGGAAAAGTAAATTCACTATAGATGAAATAAAAATTATAAAGGAATTATTTAATACAACATATGACGATTTATTAAGCTAACGGGGGGATAACATGGAAAATTATTTCATAACATTACAAGCTTTTACACTTGAAGAATATGAGATTTGGAAACAATTAAATAAGCATTGTAATTATGAAACAAATGTAACTGGATATACAGTTAATCAATTAGTTGTAAATTCAGATAAAAGATTAAATCTAACTACTCAAAAGGTTAGGACTATACTTAAGAAGTTTGAAAAAGAAGGATATATCGAACTTTTAACAAGTGGGAGTAAAGGAAAAGAAAGTACTTTAAAAATAACAATTAAGCAACAATTATTTAACAACAATGTAACAAATAAAACCGAGCAATTGCAACAGATTGAAGGTGATAAGCAACAACAATCTAACAACAATGTAACAACACTATCAAAGAAAAAAGAAAAATATAATAATATATATAGTTTAGTTATAGATTATCTTAATAAAAAAGCTTCTACTAATTACAGAGCATCTACTAAAAATACTCAAAGTTTTATAAATGCTAGAGTAAAAGAAGGATATGCAGTAGAAGATTTTAAGAAAGTTATTGATAGTAAAAGTAGGGAATGGTTAGGAACAGATTTTGAAAAGTATTTAAGACCAGCAACATTGTTTGGAACTAAATTTGAAAATTACCTAAATGAAGCAAATAAAAAAGGACCTACTGCAATAGGACCTAATGAAAATAAAAATATTAAAGTTAATCCTAATATATGCACTTCTAGGAGAAAATATACTCAAAAGTGCGATATTGGATAGAAAAGGGGATATATGGAACTTAAAAACATAGTAAATGATATTAAGTTATATATAGATAGTGAAGCAGTTAAAAATAAAATAGCACAAGATCTAGGATTAAAATTTAAAAATAATAAATGTTTATGCTTTAAACATTCTGAAAGCAATCCAAGTATGAGTTATGATTCTAAAAAGAAAAAATTCAAATGTTTTTCATGTGCTGCTTCTTACGATATATTTAATCACTATCAAGAATATTACAATAAATCATTCCTAGAAGCTTTAAAATTAATTGTAAGCGATTTTAATTTAAATATTGATGTAATTATCAATGAGTCAGATAGAAAGCCTAAAAAGTCCCCTACAAAGCACGAAAATTATAATAAAAATATATTAACTTATTGTGAAAAAAGAAATATATCAAAAGCTACTATAGATTATGTAGGGGTAAAAGAAAATAATAATTGTGTAGTATTTGAGTATAGAAATGAGTTAGGTGAGCATTTAGCAAATAAATATAGAAAAACTAAAAAATCAGAAGGTCCAAAGATGTGGTTTGAGAAGGGGACTAATGTAAACACATTATTTAATATGGATAAAATAAATATATCAGATCCTTTATTAATAACAGAAGGTGAATTTGATTGTTTATCAGCAATAGAAAGTGGATTTAAAAATGCAGTATCTATACCAAGTGGAGTTAATTCAACTAATGAATGGATCACTAGCAACTGGACTTTTATTGAACAGTTTGAAGAAGTAATTATATGGTTTGATAATGATGAGGCAGGAATAAAAGGTGCTAGAGAAGTATTCAATAGGCTTCCAAATAGTTCAGTTAAAATAGTTAGATGCGAAGTAGCTAATGATATAAATGAATTATTGCATAAGTATGGGAAGTTAGCAGTATTAAAACAAATAGAAAAAGCTTCAACGCCAGTTTTAGAAGGTGTTGCAACACTTGATATGATAGAAGATTTTGACGTTCACGAAGCAGAAACTCTTAAAACTGGTATAGAATATATTGATGATAAGCTTATAGGAATGGTATTTGGAAGTCTTAATGTTTTAAGTGGTAGGAATGGTAGTGGTAAATCAACTATATTAAATCAAATATATATTGCAGAAGCTATTGCACAAGGTTACAAAACATTTCTATTCAGTGGTGAATTAATAGGGGGGAATGTTAAGTACTGGCTACTTCAAACTTTAGCAAATGAGGAACAATTTGCCGAGTATACTGCTAAAGATGGTCATAAATATAAAAAAGTTACTATTCAATCTAAAGAAAAGATTGTTAATGATATGAAGGATAGGTTTTTCTTATATGATAGTGATGATTATAGAATTGAAGCTATAATTGAGAAAATGACTATATTAGCTAAACGTTATGGTGTAAGAGTGTTTGTTATAGATAATCTTATGACTATTGAAAGTAGTTTGAAAGATAAATATGAAGCTGAAACTGATATAGTTAAGAAGCTAAAGAATTTTGCTAAAAAGTATAATGCTTTAGTTCATTTAGTTGCACATCCTAGAAAGTCTATGAATGATGAAATTGAAAAAGATGATGTTGCAGGAAGTGCTAATATAACAAATCTAGCTGATTATGTAACTACAATATCAAGAGCAAAAGATGAAGAAGTAGAATATGATGCAATACTTAAGATATTAAAAAACCGACATACAGGGGTAAATGTAGGTAAAAAATTAATGTTTGATATAGAGAGAAAAAGATTTTACAGTAGTGAAACTGAAAAAGAATTAAATAAAAGATATTTAGATCTATGGGAGGAAGTTCAAGGGACATGGGAAGATTAGAAGCGTGCCAATGGGGACACAATATAAATAATGAATTGAAATATACATATGAAAAAGCATATAAAGAATCAGAAGTAAAAAATATAAGCATGAGTAAGGAAGAATTTGACAAATATATAAAAGAATTAGAAATAAAGAATAGATGGAAGAATAGGGGGATAAGATGAAAACTTATACAACTGATGAAATGATTATAGTATTAAGTAAAATAGATTTTGATATAACTTTTTTATTAGAAGAAAATAGAGATATACATGTATTTAATGATGCTTACAGAAATATATGTAAAGGTGAATATGGAAACGGAGATATAGTTAAATTTGATAAGAATGACTATATAAATAAAAAATGGGTGATTAAATAATGAATAATAAGTGTGATAATATAAATTGCATATATCATAAAACTTGTTTGATAGATAATTATAAGCGTGAGAAAAAATGTACAGGGAAATTGAGTGTTAAAAATCCACAACATCCAAATTATCAAGCTATTACAAGGGGTAACGATGAAAAAAAGGAGTAGATGGACAAATGACAAGTAGTGTTATTGAAGATAGAGATAAATTAATTAGTGAATATGAAAAGCTGATAGATAGGCTTGAGAAAGCTGAAAAATGGGCAAGTGATAATAACTATTGTTGGGAGTTTGTAAAGGCTTCTAAATACAAAATATGGCACGAGAGAGATAATATAATAAAAGAAATAGAGTTTGTGAGGGAATTATTGGGACTGCCGAATTAGGTAGTCTTTTTTATTTATTTGAATTGATTTCATATTGATATTAATATAAAAATATATTATTATATTCTTATGGAGGTGATAATATGACAAAAGAAACTAGGTCGATACATATACCATTAGATATGCACACTAAGCTGAAGGTTGAAGCTAGTAAAAAAGGAGTTAAGTTAAGAGATTTAATAATTGAAATACTTAATGATTATTTTAAAAAGGAGGTTAAATAGTGGCGAAAAAATGGACAGATGAAGAAATACAATTTTTAAAATTTGCTTATCCTAATAAAGATATTACAACTAGGGATATTTGCGAAGTTTTAGGGAGGAATATTGATACTATTCATAAAAAGGCTTCAGAAATGAAACTAAGAAAATACAAAGAAGTTTTGCCGAATGGGTTAAAGAGATGTAGGAGATGTAAAACTATTTTTACATTAGAAATGTTCCCAGGCAAAAAAAATAAACATGATTGGTGTAAAGAATGTCATAAAGAATATAAAGAAGAATACAAGAAAAAAGTTAAGAGTACTGAAGTTAAGAGTACTGAAGTTAAGAGTACTGAAGTTAAGAGTACTGAAGTTAAGAAATGTCCTAGATGTAACGAATTAAAAAGCATATTAAATTTTAACAAAAATAAAGCAAGGTATGATGGATTAGAGCAATATTGTTCAAGTTGTTTTAAGGCGATTAGAGAAGAAAATAGAATAAAAAAACTAAAGGAAAGAGGTTGGTAAGATGTTTAATGACAATATAACAATATTTGGAAATATAATGGTAACTGAAAATTATGATATGTTTAAGAAGATAGGTGGAAATAGAAAAATCAATAAAGCTAATTATGCTAAAATAGTTAAATCAATGAAAGAGGAACAACTAATAATACCAATAGTAGTAAATGAAAAATATGAAATAATAGATGGTCAACATAGATTTACTGCTTGTAAAGATTTAGGAAAACCAGTTTATTTTTATATGGTAAGGGGTTATGGATTAGAACAAGTTAAAAGGGCAAATATTGCTTCTAGCAACTGGAAAAAAGAAAATTATTTAGATATGTTTGTAGCAGAGGGCAATGAGACGTATAAAGAATTTGAAGAAATAAAAGAAAGATATGATTTAAATATAAGTAATTTATTAAAAATATTTGCTATAGTTCAAGAAAAGCAAAGTGCTAGAGTAGGTTATGAGTTTGAAAATGGAACTTTCACATTAGATGGTAAAATGGAAGTGTTAAGATTTTTAACGGCATTAGAAGATTTTAATTTCTTTAAGTTTTATAAAAGTAATAACTTCTTAATAGCTTTTACTAGATTGTATTTTAAATCAGAATATGACCACGATAAGATGAAAACAAAATTAATAACTCATAGAAATTCCCTAGAAAAAAGAAGCACTTCTGATGAATATTTAGTTTTATTATGCAATAGAATTTACAGTTTTGGTGTAACTAAAAATCCAATATATTATTCATCAGAAAGTAAAAAGTTTCATCAATAATATTATACAACTTAATAAGGTAAATATACATAGGTTACTTTTTAAAAAGTAGCCTTTTTTATTGTCAAAATAAGGCGAACGAAAATTGTAATAAATTATGTATAAATTACATATAATTGTAGATTTATGATATAATATTAATATAATATCAATATGATATTAAGACATCATAGGAGGTGTTTTATTGAAGAAAAAATTTTTATTAAGAGTAGATGAAGAAATATTTAATAAGGTAAAAGATATTTCAGAAGTCGAAGATAGAAGCATTAATTATATGATGTGTAAATTAATTGATAAAGGTTTAAATTGCATTGATCTAGGGAGTGAAATTGAAAAAGAAATAGAAGAATATGCAATTAAATCAAGAATGAGTAAAGCAGATTTACTAAAAACGATTTGGAAAGTATATAAAAAAACTTATAGATAAAATATTGAATAAGGAGGGGGAAAATGGGAACAAGTGTAGCTGATGTGGTTTATAATCATATAGTTTGTAGCAAAGGTGATGAAATTGCATCCGTAGAAGTTGATTTTAATAAAAACTTACTGCATATACTCACTCAATATATGTATAAAAGTGCTAACAAAACTTTTAAAAGTTTGATAGAAAAAGAAGAAGCAGAAAAGAAAGCTAAATTTAATAGTGTTATACTTATGCCACACTTCTTAAAAGAAAGTAAGAAATGGGAAAACAGAATAGGAATACCTTTAAAATTTTGGTCAGAAGCTGAACATATTAAATTTAAAGCCTATTTTATGAAAAAGTATGGTGATATGATTAAATGATAGTGTTAGCGAAACTAATAATTATAAGTTATTTAATGGTAAAATTAGCAGTATTTTTAGCAGAAAGGGAAAAGTAAATGGAACATTTGAAAAGTTATGTAGTTGCAAATAATCAAGAATATTATATAAGTACGAACAATACTCCAGATGTAGGATTTGAAACAATGGTATTTGAAAGTAAAGATAAATATGTAACTAATTGGAGGGAAAAATTTTTCAAACATTATAATACGAGGGAAGAAGCAATCGAAGGGCATAATTATATAATTAACAACTTAGAAAAATGTTTAGAAGAAGGCGAAACTCAAGATTGGGTAAAAGAAACAATAACAAATCATATGAGCATGAAAGATATAGTAGAACTATTTGAAGAAATATCAAGAGATATTGAGAAAAGGAAGGTAAATAAATATGAATAAAATAATAATTAGTGGTCGTTTAGTTAGAGATGCAGAGCTTAGCTATATAGCTTCTGCTGCTACACCTAAAATTTCATTCACTTTAGCAGTAGAGAGAAATTATCAAAAGGATAAAAATAATAAAAAAGTTGATTTTATAAACTGTGAAATGATAGGGAAGCATACAGAGAACTTATGCCAATATGTAACTAAGGGAAAACAAATATTAGTAGAGGGCGAGTTAAATATTGATAATTATGAAAAAGACGGAGAAAAGCGTTCATTTACTAAAGTAAAAGTTGATAGATTAGAATTTTTAGGTAGTGCAACTACTGAAAAGAAAACTAATACAGATACTTTAGAATTTACAGATTTTCAAGAAGTAGATAATGATGATATACCATTTTAAAATATAGGAGGGATATTATGAAAAAAAGATTATGCGATAGTTGTATACATAGCGAATGTTCAAAAAGTGATAATCCTATATCAACAGTTGTTTCATGTGGGGTAACAGTAGATTGCCTTGATTACAAAAGCGTAGATAGTTCAAAAGAAGTAAACTGTGAAGATTGCATTTATTATAATATGGGTGACGGATGTGAATATAGTTATTGTAAAAAAGAATATGATGACTATTACTATAAACAAAAAGAAGAAAATGCAATAAAACCTAGTCATTACAAAGCAGGAGAATTTGATGTTATAGCGTTTTGTCAGTTGCACAACATAAATTTTGATTTAGGAAATGTTATAAAATATGTAACTAGAGCAGGAAAAAAAGAAAATAATAGCGAGTTGCAAGATTTAAATAAAGCTATGGAATATTTAAAAAGAAGAATTGAGTTTATAAAAGGGGAGTAGTTATGAGTTTGAAAAGTATTGTAGAAATATGCGTAGATAATAATAAGCAAATATATTTAAAGATAAATAAAGGTTTATCAGATACTGCCACATTTGAGCAACTTGAGTTATGTTCATATGAAGCAGGAAAATTCATAAAAAAAATAGAAGATATTTTAAAAGAAAAAAAGGGGAATAATTATGGAAGTTAAAGGATTTGAAGTTGAAGGAGTAATAAAAGTTGATAATGTTAGGGTTTATGGATTAAATGAAAGTGTAATAGCGAGTGGTTACCCTATGCAAATTAAAACTAATGATATGAATAAAGTTGTTATAGGAGATAAAGATTTAAAAAGAGTTAAACATTTAGGAAATGCAACTCCTGGAAGTGGACACGATTGCTTTCTAAAAGGTATTACAGTGCAATTTGATTTACAAATACCCGAGTACATATGGCGACAATTAGACAGATACCATTTTATAGACTATGTAAGTAGTCAAAGCAAGATGCACAGAATACTTAAAATGGATTTAAATAAAGCTTGTAATAAGTATGTAACAGAAACAAGTATAAATTTATTAAATTATTTAATAGAAGAATACAATAAAATAAATAATGATACTGATTTTAAAGTAAAACTTAGAAACGGTGAAGTTGTTACAAATAAGGAAGATGTATTTAATATGATAATAGCAAATACTCCGAGTGGCATAATGCTAACAGCTAGAATGACAACTAATTATTTACAACTTAAATCTATAGTTAATCAAAGAAGTAACCACAAAATGCAAGAGTGGAGATTGTTATGTGATTACTTCAAAACATTACCTATGTTTGATTTAGTTTGTAAGTAGTTTTAAGTAGGGGGGATAACTAAAGATGAAATTATTTGTATCTAGAAAAAAATATGATTTACTTAATAAAGAATATCTTTTACTAAATGATAATTATGAAGAATTGAAAAATGCTTATAAAGAAAAAAATGATAGAGTTTTGGATTTAGAATATAAAAATGAACACTCTTACTTTGAAAAAGCTGATTTAAAAAATGAAGTAGAAATTTTAAATCAAGAAGTTAAATTATACCAAAATGCAGTAAAGGATTTAGAAGAAGAAATAGATAAACTTAAAAAAGCTAATGAAGAGTTGGCAAAACTTTGGAATAATGCTAATAGAAAACTATGGTGTAATAATGAAAGTGCTAGACAATTAAGAAAGTTATCAAAAGATATATTAGACTCACAGAAGATAGACAAAAACCAACTAGCTACTTATATATATGATATTTCATTTTATGTTGGTGGTGGCGTAGGTGTTGAATTAAAATCAAAAGATAAATAAAAGAGGGATAAGGGAATGAGTATTTTTAAAGGGGATAAAGTAAAATATTTAGATTTAGAAGGTGTTGCTATAAGCAATCCATATATGTATATAACAGACATGGAAACTTATATAGATGTTTATTGTAATGATATAAAAGAAACAATGACATTAAAAATAAATGATTTAAAGAAGGTTGATTAAATGGATAAAATACATAATTTGGAGATATATAAAAAACTTAGTGCAGTTGATATGTATATTAAACTTGATGAAGAAGTAGAAGAAGTTGCAGGGGCTATATTAATGAATGACAAAGAAAATCTAACAGAAGAATTGCTTGATGTAATTCAATGTTGCTACGGTATAGCTTTTACTAAAGGAATAAATTTAGAAGAACATATAAAAGAACATAATGAGAAGCTATTAAATAGAAATCATAAGTTTATAGATTAATGACAATATATGGAAGCTATTTAAATCAATTCTAAGGGGGGTAGAAATTAGTCCCCTTATATTTTATCATTGATATAAAACAAATATAAATAAATGGTTATTGAAAAATAAATATAAATACATAATTTACCATAAATGGTGTTAAATAAATATCAAGTAAAAAATGGTGATTTCTGAAAGTATTGAAATTGCTATATTTCGACAAACTATACTGAAAATGTATATTTAGAGGATAGTAACATAATGTTTTATTATGTAAATTGAAGTAATATCTAGGGGGTATTATGACTAAAGATAAATATAAATATGTTGAAGGTTTATTAAGAAATTATAAAAAAAATAAATCAAGAATAAAAATATTAGAGTTAGGGCTAGTTACTGATGATGATTATACGCTTTCTGCAATAGATTATTCAAAAGATAAAATACAAACTTCTAACAAAACTGATTTATCTGATGCAATAGTTAAAAGAGAAAAAGAATTAGATAAACTTAAGTATGAGGTAAGTCTAACAGATGCACTTTTAGAAAGCTTGAATAATAAAGATAGATATATAATTGAAGCTTTTTACATAGAAAATATAAGAATGAACAAAATCGCAGTAAAATTAAATTACTATGAAACTAAAACAGTATGGAGTAACAAGGATAGAATAATGAATAGTTTAGTAGAGTTAGTGTAGGTGTAAAAGCCTACTTTTTTATTGTAAAAACCTTGCAAGTGTTGAAATGACTATGTTTTAACTATGAAATGACGTTTATTTTACATTTTAGATGTAGTATTATATTAACATAGATATTTTATGATAATTTCATAATTATTCTTAATCTCCTTTCAATTATATTATTTTAATTTTATTTTTATTTTGATTTTTTATCCTAACATATCAGTTTTAAGATTGGTATGTTAGCATTAAAACTCAAAGGTGATAGAGTTGAAGGCGAGAAAAACTAAGGTTAAAACTAAGGTATGGAAGGATGTAGATGAAGTTGTAAAAGCTACTATTGAAGTACCTAAGAGGGTACAATGGCTAGTTGAAGTCATGGAAGAAGTGCCAAAGGGGGAAAAGGCATCTAGTTAACAGGTGTCTTTTTATTTTATTTAAAATGGAGTATGTGTAATGGTCAGAAAGTTAATAAAGGAATATAGACATTTACTTACTAGACAACAAGTAACAACATTAAATGGTCAAATAAAAGCTGATAATGAAGAAGGGGCTTTGAAAGGACTTAAAAAAATATTAAAAAGGCAAGGTGTTAATATTGAATGTAGTTAAAATGAAAGTAGAGGATTTAATTCCTTATATAAATAATCCTAGAAATAATGAAAATGCAGTAGATAAGGTTGCATCTAGTATAAGCGAGTTTGGTTTTAAAAACCCTATAGTAATAGATAAAAATAATGTAATTATAAATGGTCATACAAGGTTATTAGCTTCTAAGAAATTAGGATTAAAAGAAGTGCCAGTTATAGTTGCAGATGATTTATCAGAAGCACAAGTAAAAGCTTTTAGAATAGCAGATAATAAAACTTCTGAATATGCTACATGGGATGAAGAACTTTTAAAGTTAGAGTTAGAACAATTAGAAGAAATGAGCTTTGATTTAGATGAGTTAAGCATAGATTATTCTGATTTTGGTTTAGAAATTGAACTAGATAACTTTGAAGATGAGTATAATGAAGATGATGATATTGTAGAAGAACCTCCGAAAGTTCCATTTAGTAAACAACAAGACATATGGTTACTAGGTAGGCATAGGTTAATGTGTGGGAGTAGTACAGAAGAGGAAGATGTGAAAATGCTTATGAACGGTAATAAAGCCGATATGGTATTTACAGACCCGCCTTATGGATATAATTATCAATCTAATATGCGAACTAAAGAAGAAAGATTTGAAATATTAAAAAATGATGATAAAATATTAGATTTTATGCCTTTAGTTAAAAAATATTCAAATGGTTTTATATTTATATGTACGGCTTGGAAGGTTTTAGAAAAATGGATACCTTTATTTAATAATTATTTTGAAATGTCAAATATGATTATATGGAATAAAGGCGGTGGAGGTATAGGCGACCTTAAAAAGACATTTTCAACTGATTATGAGGTAATATTAGTATCTCATAGAGGGAGTGAGTTAAAAGGTAAAAGAATAGGAAGCGTATGGGATATTAAAAAAGATAGTGCTTCTAGTTATATTCACGCAACTCAAAAACCTATTGAATTGCCTAGACTTGCCATAATTGAAACAACTGAAAAATACAATATAATATTAGATTTATTTGGTGGTAGCGGGTCTACATTAATAGCTTCTGATATAACTAATAGAATAAACTATTCTATGGAATTAGATGAAAAATATGTAGATGTTATAGTAAAAAGATATATTAACCATAAGCAAAATAATGGAGAAGATGTTTATTTATTAAGAGATGGCAATAAAATACCATATTCAGAAATAGAAGAAGAATTTAACAAGGAAGCTTAATAGCTTCTTTTTTATTTTATAAATAAAAGGAGGTGTATTGCTTATGGCAAGACCTAGAAAAGTTATAAATCAGAAACAGTTTGAAAGTCTTTGTGCTATTCAATGCACCGAAGAAGAAATATGCAACGTATTAGATGTTAGCGAAAAAACATTAATATCTTGGTGTAATGAAGTGTATGGAGAGAGTTTTTCCAAAGTTTTCAGACAAAAAAGAGATTTAGGAAAAACAAGTTTAAGACGTAACCAATGGAAATTAGCTGAAAATGGAAATTCTACAATGCAGATATGGTTAGGGAAGCAGATATTAAAACAATCTGAAAGCCCTATACAAGATGAAATAAAATTAAAAGAATTAGAGTTAAAAGTAAAAGAATTTGAATTAAAAGAAAAGCTTATAATGAAGCAATTAGAGAATGAGGATGATAAATCTGATGTTGCACAAGCATTAAGGGAAGTGTTTGGAATAGATGAAAATAACAAATAAGCAAAAGCAAGTTGTAGATTGTATAAGATATGAAAACCCTAAGATTTTAATATGTAGTGGTGCAAAGCGTGCAGGAAAAACATGGATCTTAATTTATGCTTTTATAGGTCATGTGGCTAAGTATGAGAATAAAGGATATTCTTTTATACTTGGGGGAACTAATCAAGCTTCTTTAAGGAGAAATGTTTTGAATGATTTAGAAGATATATTAGGTTGTGAAATCAAATTATCTAAAGATAATCATTTTAAATTATTTGGTAACAAGGTTTATTGTTTTGACGGTGCTAATGCTGATAGTTATAAAAAAATGAGAGGTTTTACAAGTTATGGGGCTTTTCTAAATGAAGCTACTACTTTGCATGATACGTTTATAAAAGAAGCAATATCACGTTGCAGTGGTAATGGTGCTAGAATTTTCATGGATACAAACCCAGAAAATCCTACTCACACAGTAAAAGTTGATTACATAGATAAAGATGGTCAATTATTAAGTAATGGTCAGCTAAATATAAAAGCTTTTAATTTTACTTTATATGATAATACCTTTTTAAATAAAGAATATGTAGAAAGTATTGAAGCTTCTACTCCTAGTGGAATGTTTTATGATAGAGATATATTAGGAACATGGGTTGCTAGTGAAGGAGTAGTATATCAAGATTTCAATAAGGATAAACATTATATAAAAAATATAGATAAAGTTGATATTAAAAAATATTTTTGTGGTGTCGACTTTGGTTGGGAACATTATGGGTCAATAGTAGTAGTAGGAAAAGATTTAAATGATAATTATTATTTGATAAAGGAATATGCTTACCAACACAAAGATATAGAAGAATGGATTGATATAGCTAAAGAAATTAAGGCTAAATATGGCAATGTTAATTTTTACTGCGACCATGCTAGACCTGATTATATAGATAAGCTTAAAAGAAGTGGTATAAGAGCAATAAATGCTAATAAAGAAGTATTAGAAGGTATATCAATGATAGCTAAGTTATTTAAAACAGATAAGCTTTTTATACTTGAAGATAATGTAACTAGATTTAAAGATGAAATATATAACTATGTATGGCAAAAAGGCAAAGATGACCCAGTTAAGCAATTTGATGATGTTTTAGATAGTTTAAGATATGCAATTTATTCAGAATCAAAGAGAAATGGCAAAATGTTTGACAGAAACAAATATAACGTATAGGAGGTGTATTATGAGAAAAATAAAAATAGATAAAGATTATACTTTAACTAATGATTTAATACTTGATTTAATAAATAAACATTCAACAGAAAAATCAAGGTTAGAAAAGCTTCTAAGATATTACAATAATGAAAATGACAAGATAAGTAATAGAGTATATAAAAATAAAAATAAGCCACAAAATAGATTATCTCACCCTTACGCACAGTATATAACTGATACTGCAGTTGGTTATTTATTAGGTAAACCTATTGCTTATATTACAGAAGATAAAAAGCTTCTTGAAGAACTTACAGATATATTTAAGTACAATGATGAAGCTGATAATAATACAACTTTAGCAAAATACAGTTCAATAGCTGGTTATGCTGTTGAGCTTTTATATATAGACGAAAATAGCAACGCAAGGTTTAAGGCTTTGCCAGCTGATGAAGTAGTAATAGTATATGATAATACTTTAGAAGAAAATATATTATACGCTATAAGATACTTTGAAGAAGACATACCAGGTGAAGACAAAACTAAAACCACTATAAATGTTTATACTTCTAATGTTATACAAACCTATCAGTTAGAAAATAACGAAATAACTTTTATAGATGAAGTGGCACATTATTTTAATGATGTACCTGTATCGGTATATGTTAATAATGATGAATTGTATGGAGATTTTGAAAGAGTTAAAGGATTGTTGGATGCCTACGATAAGAGTCAATCTGATACAGCCAATGATTTTGAATATTTTACTAATGCTTTACTTGTAATAAGTGGGGTACTTGTAGAAGATGAAGAAGGATTAAACTTCAAAGATAATAGAGTTATTAACTTCGCCGGAACTGATGGAAAAGCTGAATATCTATTAAAAAATATAAATGATAATGCTTTAGAAAATTATAAAAATAGATTGGTTGAAGATATACATAAGTTTGCACAAATACCCAACCTTACAGACGAACAGTTCGCTGGTAATGTTAGCGGCGAATCTATGAAGTACAAACTTATGGGGCTTGAAAACATAGTATCTGTAAAAGAAGCTAAGTTTAAAAAAGGATTAATGAGAAGAATAGAATTATTATGTGCTTATACTAAAATGAAAAATAATAGCGACTATTCTTATTTAGCTATTGAGCCAATATTTACAAGAAACCCTCCAAACAATGAACTTGAATTATCACAAATAATGCAAAAC
>ERZ1106952.356-NODE-356-length-23952-cov-17.350128_pt1 | contig 23952 bp, 23 predicted proteins | sample MGYA00403677_ERZ1106952 | MGnify/ENA primary metagenome ERZ1106952 (study PRJEB35170, sample SAMEA104062415) | human gut metagenome | biome: human gut; feature: human-associated habitat; material: faeces | place: Denmark | collected 2012-05-14 ...
CGTGCGGAGCCGCGCCTTTTTATCATTACAAATATTATTTACAGGACTTTCGACAGGAAATCTTTCAGGCGGTCATTCGTCGGCTCGCCGAAGATATGTTCGGGCGTGCCTTGCTCCTGTATTTTTCCTCCGTCCATAAACAGAACGCGGGTAGCGACCTCGCGCGCAAATCCCATTTCGTGCGTGACGATGACCATTGTCATGCCCTCGCTTGCAAGTTCCTTGATGAGCGCCAATACCTCGCCGACCATTTCGGGGTCGAGTGCGGATGTCGGTTCGTCGAAGAGCATCACCTTCGGGTTCATCGCGAGCGCTCGCACGATGGCGATGCGCTGGCGCTGACCGCCCGAAAGCGTGGACGGATAGGCGCTCGCCTTATCCGCAAGTCCGATGCGCTCGAGGAGAGCGAGTGCGCGGTCTTTTGCTTCCTTTTCGATTTGCGCGACACTGTTCACTGCTCCGGCAGGCACTTCCCCGCCCCGGGAAAATAAACGGAGCCGCCGTTCTCTGCGCAGTTTCTGTTTCCCGAGCTTTACGGGCGCAAACATGATGTTTTCCAGAACCGTCAGATTGTTGAATAAATTAAAATGCTGAAAAACCATTCCCATCTGCTGGCGGTACGCGTTTAATTTACGCGACGGAATGGGGCGCGGGCGCTTCTGACGCTCTCCCTCCCCGGCAAAGGGAGCGGAAAAAATTTCGTCGCCCTCAAAACAAATGATGCCCGCCGTCGGCTGTTCGAGCAGGTTCAGACAGCGCAGAAAAGTTGACTTGCCGCTGCCGGAAGGCCCGATAACGGCAATCTTTTCGCCGCGACGGATGGATATATCCACGCCGTTGAGCACTGTGTTATGCCCGAAGCTCTTGTGCAGGTCTTTGACATCAATCATAATATCGCCCGTATCGCCCATGTCATACCTCCTTCCGCGCCACGGTCTTTTCGTAGCGCGCATCGATTGCACGGAGCCGCTTCTCCATGCGAAGACGGCACTTTTCCATCTTTTTTTCGTCGATATGCTGCTCGCTCTGTTTGAACTTCTTTTCTATGATGCGGATAATCAGCACGAGCAAATATACGACGGCAAGATAGAAGAGCGCAGCGACGATCATCGGCGCAAGATACGTTGCCATTTCGCTGCCCGAACCGATAATTCTCGCGCTGAATGTCAGATCGATGATCCCTACCATGCTGACGATGGATGTCTCTTTGAGCAGGGCAATCAGCTCGTTGCCGATGGCGGGAATGACATTTTTGATCGCCTGCGGGATGACTATGTGCAGCATCGCCTGCCCCTCGCCCAGTCCCAAAGAGCGCGCCGCTTCCGTCTGCCCCGCATCCACCGACTGGATACCGCCGCGCAGACTCTCTGCGACATATGCGCCCGAATTGATGCCGAAAGTAAGAATAGCCGTCAGTTCGAGCGGAAATCCACGAATCGCCAGAATCGCAAACGCCATAATAAACAGCTGCAGCGCCACCGGCGTGCCGCGGATGATGGTGAGATAGACGTCGCAGATGATGTTGGGGATAATCATTCCGCGTCCGCCCTTCTGCGCCGCGATCTTGACGACGGCGACGATGGTGCCGAGCACAAGCCCGAGCAAAGACGCTCCCACCGCGATGATGAGCGTCGTGCGGAACCCCTCGAGCACGAGCGTAATATATTCGGATGTGGAGAAAACCTCCCATATTTGCTGAAACAGCATGGCGCCTCCTTTTTATCAAAGAAGGCAAGGCATTGCGCCTTGCCTTCCGCACATTTTGAAATGAATTTTACTCGCCCAAGCCGAGATGTTGGGAAACAAGCTTGTTAATTTCACCGTTTTTGAGCATTTCTTCGAGTACTTCATTGATGGCATTGAGCAACTCGGTGTTTCCCGGCGTCACGCAGATCGCATACTCTTCTTCCGTCGCCTGGCTCTCCGTATAATAGAGAGGTGCGCACATCAGTTCGCGATCCTTCATATTGTTCGTGAGATAGGTGGCAGGCATTTCGTCGACGACGACGCAGGCAGGTCTCTGACTGTCGGTACCGCCGCCGTACATCGCTTCCACAGCCATCTGCGCGTTTTCATAGGGGTTGCAGCTCGCGCCGCTTCCCTGCAATTGCCCCTTATATTCGGGGTCGTAGTCGTCGCCCTCGGCGTTGATCTCGAGGTTGACATAGATATCGCCCGTCGTATCGTTCTGCACGCCGATAACTTTGCCGCGCAATTCGCTCCACAGCACGACATCTTCATCATCGGTATTTTTGCTCACTTCGATGTCCGTCGTTACAGTAGGATCCCAAATGACATACTGCACCGCCGTATAATACGGGATAGAGAAATCTACCAGCTCTTTGCGCTCGTCGGTGATCGTGATACCGGCAGCGCCGGCATCGGCGGTTCTGCCCTCGTGCACAAGCTGAATGATCGCGCCGAAATCGCCGTCCTGGAATACGACCTTCTTACCCAACTTTTCGCCGACTTTGTTCATGATTTCTACATCCACGCCTACGATTTTGCCGTTGTCGTAATACTCGAAGGGAGCGAAAAACGCATTCGTCTGGACATAAATGGTATTCCCGTCGTCACAACCTGCTGCCGCCGCGCCGACGCACAAAAGCGATGCGGCGGAAAGCAAAAGCGCCAACAACTTTTTCATGCTCTTCTACCTCATTATTTTGTATTTTCCGCTATTGCATTTTCGGACTCCCGTCCGAAAAATAAGGGTACCCTTATTTTTTTTCGCGGAATATTTTATAATAGTGTGAATATCATAACATTTCACACGCAAAAAGGCAACCGTTTTTCCTCTGCTTTTTTAATTTTTATACATATTATGCGAAAAACAGCGTATATTTTCGCCGAGTTTCGCGAGAACATGTTCTGCAAACGCGCCCGCTACGTTCGCGCCCGTCACCCGTTCCGCCTCGTTGAACAGGGCATTTGAGTTAACTTCGCAGACGTACGGCTCGCCGCCCTCGTCCAACAGATCGACCCCGCAGTAGTCCAGCCCCAGCACCTCCGCGCAGCGGAGCGCCGCGTTCAGAAATTTTTCGGGCGGGTCTGCAAGGCTACCCTTTCCGCCCGCCTCCACGTTGGAGCGGAAGTCATGGTCGTTTTTCCGAGTCATGCAGGCGACGACTTTGCCGCCGACGACGAGTACGCGCAAGTCCTCCCCGCTCCTGCCCACACGCTTTTGGAACAGGTGCGGATACAGTTTGAATTCCTCGGCGACCGCCTGCAACTGCGCAAAATCTTGCACCAGCCGCACGTCCATGCCCCAGCTGCCGAAGCTCTTCTTCGCGACGAGCGGAAAACCCAGCCGCGCCGCGACGCCTTGCAGAAAATCTTCGCGCACGGCGGCGTCGGAATAATAGCACAGCGGCGCGGGAATCGTATCCGGCAAGTTCAGCCCCTGCCCGGCAAGCTCAATATATGTGAGCATCTTGTCGTCGCAAAGCTCTACGGCGCGCGCGGAATTGAACAGGCGCACCCCACGCTTTTCCAGCATGCGCGGGAGATATTTGTCCTTATCCAGATTGACGAGAAAGTCGCATTTTTCCGACAACGTAAGCATATTTTTGCGCACTTCGGACAAAAACGCGCCGTTTTTGACGATCCTGACGGAGGAACCGCGCAGGCGCAATTCCTCCGCGATGCGTTCCGCCTGACGGATCATGCCGGGCGCACGAAGATAGGCGTTGACGAGAACGACGCCGTTGCATTTGCTTTCCGCCATATAAAACCCTCCAAAAAAATGCGCCGGCAAAACCGGCGCACTGATCGTAAATTGCTATACCGCTTCCCTTTGCCGAGCAAATTGCCGGTAAGAAAAGCGCGGATTCCGGCAATCAACCCTCGACACGGATGACGCTGTTTACCTCGATGACGTCTTCAAGTGCGGCGAGTTTTTCAACGGCACGCCGCACCGACAGCTCGCTCGTAAGATGCGTGATGAGGATGATGGGGATATTTTCGACACCCTCCGCCTTCTGCAGGAAATCGCTGATGCTGATGTTGTATTTCGAAAGCACCCCCGCGACCTTGGCGAGAATACCGACTTTATCCTGAACCGTCAGGCGGATATAGTAGCGACTCTTGAAATCGGTGACAAAGCGCACATTTTTATCTGCATGCTCGGTGTTCTTGAAGGTGGCATATTTCACGTCGCTGTGCGTGGCTGCATAAATGACGTCGGAGACGATGGCGCTGCCCGTAGGCAGGTCGCCGGCTCCGCGGCCGTAAAGCATAATATCTCCGACACTGTCGCCCGTGAGGAATACTGCATTGAAACTGTCGCTGACGGATGCGAGCGGATGATTCGCACGAATAAACGCGGGATGTACGCGCACCTCGATATTTTTGCCGCCGTCGTTTTTGCCGATGGCAAGAAGTTTCAAAACATAACCAAGGTCTTTGCCGTACTCAATATCCTGCCCCGAAATCTCCGTAATCCCTTCCCGATATACGTTCTCCAAAGGAACGCGGGTATGGAAGGCGAGGCTGGAGAGAATGGAGAGCTTGTACGCCGCGTCGAACCCTTCGACGTCCGACGTCGGGTCTTTTTCCGCATAGCCGAGCTTTTGCGCATCTTTCAAGACTTCCTGATACCCCAACCCCTCGCGAGCCATACGGGTAAGTATATAGTTGGTCGTGCCGTTGATGATGCCCGTTAGCGAGGTGACGACGTTCGCCTGCATCCCGTCGATGAGGGTGCGGATAATGGGAACGCCTCCGACGCAGCTTGCCTCGTAATACAGCCCCGCGTTGGTGCGCTTTGCCGCCGCTTCCAACTCATACCAATGTTTGCAGAAGAGTTCTTTGTTGGAAGTGACGACCGATTTTCCGCCGTGCAGCGCGGCAAGGACGAAAGATTTTGCCGGCTCTACGCCGCCGATGACTTCGACCACAATATCGACATTCGGGTTGCCGACGACTTCGGCGATATTGTCATAGATCCTGCTCTCCTCGATACCTAAATCGAGCGCCCGCTGACGGTTGATCTCCAGAACACATTCCACATTCAGGTCAACCCCCTGCGTCTGGCGGTAAAATTCCCGATGATCGCGCAAGATCTTATAAGTTCCGCTCCCCACGACGCCCAAGCCGAGGATCGCTACGCCGACAGTTTTCATTTTTTGCCCTCCGAACAATTTAAATCGTATAAATATTTCAGCCCCTGCAAGGTGAGCAGCTTGTCCACATGGTCAATGCACCCGACTTCTTTGGCGATGATGCCGCTGAATCCGCCCGTGGCAACGACCTGTATATCGGGAAGTTTCATTTCCCTTTTTGTTTTTTTGACGATATAATCGACCAATCCCGCAAAGCCGAACACCAGCCCTGCCTGTAAGTTAGTCGTCGTGTTCTTGCCGATGACGCTCTTCGGCGTTTCAATTTCCACGCGAGGCAATTTTGCCGTTCCGGAAACGAGCGAATCGAGCGAACCGCGCATGCCGGGCGCGACCGCCCCGCCGATGAACTCACCCTTTTCGTTGATCGCATTGAAGGTGGTCGCCGTGCCGAAATCGATGACGATGAGCGGCGCTCCGTACTTGCGGATCGCCGCCACGTCGTTGACGATGCGGTCGGCGCCGACTTCGCGCGCGTCGTCCACGCGCAGGTTGTGACCCGTTTTGATCCCCGCACCGACGAGCATCGGTTCCACACCCAGATACCCCGCGCACATGTGCGTGATCGTATAGTTGAGCGCCGGCACGACGGACGAGATGATCGCCCCTTTCACTTCGTCGGGCGAAATCCCCTTGATTGCGAGCATGTTCGTCAGGAGCGTGCCGTACTCGTCGCTCGTGCGCTTTAAATCGGTCGCGCCGCGGAAGCTGACGGCAAGCCTGTCCCCTTCAAACAACCCGTATTTGATATTCGTATTGCCGATGTCGATGCAAAGGATCATAACGGTTATTTCCTATCTTTACTTTTCCGGTTTCTCACGCGCGGGAAGCGCCGCTTGCACGGGGTTCGGTTCTGCGCTTTTCCCCTCCCTCTGAACGGGAGCGCCGCAGTACGGGCATTCGGAAACATTTCCTTGAACAACAATCTTTGCGCCGCATTCCGGGCAATTCCGCACAGATTCTATCGCATTGTCCGCGGAGCTTTGTTCGCTCTCCGCTCCGGAGGAGGAACGGCGGGATACGCGGGCGACGATCTCCGAAACGCGGAAAATAACGGGCGAAGCAATGACGTTGATGGCAAATTCTACCAAAAAATTGATACCCGCGCAGGCTATGACGAGGAAATACATGACCGACATACCCGAAAGCGCCTCGTTCGACGCGATGTATGCACCGATCGTTCCGCTCATCATCAGGCATCCCAGGACAAAAATACCTGTATTGCAGACCGGTGCCGCGACGGATGCGACGATAACGGCGGCATATTTGCTCTTTCTGCGGATCAGTTTAAACAACAGCCCCGGCACAAGCCCTGCCGCAAGACCTTTCAGCAGGCACAGAGCGACGGTGCCGAACGGGTTCTGCGAAAACAGAAAAATCGTGAAGGGATCGCTCGTGACGCCCATCGCTATGACGATGGCTCCGAACAACAATCCCAAAAACGCACCCGCGAGCGGGCCGACCATGACCGCGCCGAGCACGATGGGAACAAGCACGAACGAAAGGTTCGTTCCGCCGATGCGGATGTAACTGCCCCATAACTGCAGCACGACGACCAGAGCCGTGAGAACCGCCAGAAAGGCGATGTTGCGGGAAGTAAAAAATTTCTTCCTTTCCATAAAAACCTCCATCGGATTTCCGGAAGCGGAATATCCGTGAAAAAAATGTATTTATGCGTATCCGGAAGTGAAGCCCGCGCAAAGCGGTGCCTTCTTCCGCGCATAGCGTTGTTCAGCGCCCCGATAAAACGGAGCAGAAAAAAAAACGACACTTTTCGCTTTTTTGCTTTCTTATTATACCAAATCCCGCAGGCAATGGCAAGTAAATGAACGTGAAAACTTATTGTGCGGGCAGGAAAGGCGCCGTACTGCCACATTCTCCTCCTCGGAAAGGCTCTTTTGTAGTATATGCAGACGCTGACACTTTCATTACGAAGAAAATCTTGCCGCAATTATGCGCAAGGAGGAACATTTTGGCAGCGTAAAACGTATGAATGAAATATAGGCAACCAAAAGATACGCCGCCGGCAAATACGCTTTCTGCGGCGGCGTGGCTGCACATTTTACCGCGGCGGAACCTTTTTACATAATCGCACGCGGCATACAGGAGGAAAGAATCAATGAACGGTTTCGGAAATTTCGGCGGCAATAACTGCCTGTGGATACTTATCCTTTTGCTTATCCTGTTCTGCTCGCAGAGCGGCATCCTGCACAATATCCTCGACAGCTGCTACCTGCCCCTCGCGCTCGCCATCGCTTATTGCATCTGCAAGAAGGGCGGACTGTGCAATCTGTTTAACTCCGGCTGCGGCTGCAAATAAGCGCCGGCGCCAAAAATCCCGTCCCTGCAACAGACCGCCCGCGGCTGCTCGCCGCGGGCGGTTTTTTTATGATTGAATTTCCGTTGCTGTTCCTTTGCGCCTTTCGGCGTTTACTTTTTCTGCGAAAGCAGATAGCTGAACACGGCGATGATCGTCTTCGCATCCTTGATTTCGCCCCGTTCGATCATATCCTTTACCTCTTCCACGGGGTAAAAACGCGCCGCGACGAATTCGCCGTCGTCCGGATGCGACTCGCCCTCCTCCGCCGTATACGCGCGGTAAATGTAAATCTTTTCGTCTGTATAGCCGGGCGTGGGATACATCGTATACATATGTTCGACGCGCGCAGCCTTGTAACCCGTTTCCTCTTCCAGCTCGCGGGCGGCGGTCACGTCGGGCGCTTCGCCGGGGTTGAGCTTGCCTGCCGGAATTTCCAGCGTTTCTTCCCGATAAGCGTAGCGGTACTGCCGTACAAGCAGAATCTTCCCGTCCATGACGAACAGCACGCACGCGCCGCCCGGATGCTCTATGTATTCGCGCGTGCAGGGTTTCCCGTCCGCGCGCAGGGCGTCGTCGCAATGCACGCGAAGGATATGCCCTTGAAACACAACTTTGTTGCTGACCGTCTTTTCCTCCAGATTCACAAGTCTTCCCTCCTTTTTTCCAGTTCTGACAGAAGAGCCGAAAGCGTTTTGCTTTTCCATCCGGCCGCTTCGGCAAAATACGAGTACCCGCAGAGCAAGCCGCATACAGCGCTCCCCTTGCAGCCGCAATTTTCCAATGCGTTCAAAATAATGAGCGCGTCGACCTTTTGACCGTCGGGCAGGCGGGAAGCAAAAACTGCGTCGCGTTCAGCCGCCACGGCGCGGAGGATATCCGTTTCCTCCCGTATGGTGCCGTCTTTCGCCGCAGGCACCGCGCCTTCGACCGGCACACCGCCGCGAAAAATCGCCTTCACGTCGTTTTTAAAGGGTTTGATGACCTGATTGCAGAATGCGTAATAACTCTCGTATACGCTGCCGTCCTCGTAAAAATATTCGCGCAGGAATTCGGACAAATCGAGCGTCATGTTATCGAGGTCGACGAGAAGGCAAAAGATAAACGCAAGTTTTTCGGACGGGTCGGGGGGAAAGAGCAGCCTACGCTTTTTGGCGGAACCGCCGGCGTAATTCATGTACTTTTCCTTCGCGGCAGGATAGTCGAAATCGCGGGTGATCTCGCGGAAAAAGGCGTAAAGAAGATCCGACGACGCAATCGATTTCAAAAGCTCGCCGATCTTTGTATCCGCAAGGATGAATTTGGACTGCATCACCTCGTCGCAGCGCCGCAAAAACAAATCGATCTGTTCCCTTCCCGTATCCATCAGTGAACTCCCTTTCTGTGCAAAATTCATAACTTTGCGTTTCCGATTATCATTATAGCACAAAAATTATATTTTATTAAGTTATTTTTCGGAAATATCTTGATTTTCCGAAAATTTTTATGTATAATATAGAAAACTAAATTCGGAGGTTGCTTTTATGAAATCGGTTAAAATCTCTCTGCAAATGGCTCAAAAGGTGAAAGATTTTGTGCGGATCGTGCAGGACTGCCCTTATGAGATCGATTTGAAGAGCGATAAATACGTTGTCGACGCCAAGTCTATCCTCGGCATCTTCAGTTTGGATCTGTCCAAACCGCTCACCGTCGAAATTCATTCGGATGACTGCGACGACCTGATCAAAGAACTCAAGCAGTTCGCCTGAAAACCTATCGAACAAATGAAACAACCGGACGAAAGGATCCGCTTTTTGCCATAAAAAGCGGATTTTTTGTCCGCAGGAAAATACTGAGTCCGAATAAAAGGAAGCCGTTCCATGCAAATCCAGGGCGAAACATTCGTTAACAAGTTAATAATGCTGTTCGTCTTCGATAAAATGGAGAGCGCGCTTTCCGAACGCACCATTATCGATATGTGTTCCACTTCCAACGATTGGATCAATTACATGGACTGCGTAATGATCATTTCGCAGCTGTTGGAGGACGGATTTATCTGTACGGTGGAAACGAATGACGATACCCTCTACACCATCACCCCCGACGGGAGAAGCTGCCTCGCGAATTTTTACATCAATATCCCCAAGAGTACGCGGGAGGAGATTTCGATATTCGTCAAAAACAACAGTGCGCGCTACCGCAACCGGCAGGAATGCAAGTCGGACTATTTCCAAAACAAAGACGGCACCTATACTGTATATCTGCGCATCCTTGCGCCCGCTCAACCCATGCTTGATCTCAAATTTGTCGTTCCCGACCGTAAAACGGCGCAGAACATCTACAAGAAATGGGAGCTGAAGGCTGCAGACGTGTACGCCGTCATCTATGAGAATTTAGTGGATTAACCAAGAGGTCAAAGGAAGGAAAATGTTTACATACAACACCAAAGGAACCTGTTCGCGCCAGATCATCTTTGACGTGGACGGAGAGAACAAGATACACAACGTGAAATTTATCGGCGGCTGCGGCGGAAACCTGCAAGGAATAGCAAGGCTCGTCGAAGGGAAGAACATCGATGAGATCAGCTCGACGCTGCAGGGCATCAAGTGCCGCAACAACACCTCCTGCCCCGACCAGCTTTCGCAGGCGATCCGTGCATACAAAGAACGGGAACAGAATAGAGAACGTGAAAAGGACGCGCCCAAAGCATAAAGGCGCGCCCTTTTTTACAATCCCCTCCCCCGTTGCTCCTCGCGCATAATATTGCCGCGCGGCATTTCTGCCGCGCGGCTTTTCCCGCCGATTTTACCGATTGCGGAGACGGTGACAGCGCGAAAATTATCCGTTTAACTTCCGGATGCACGCATTCTTAACGTTTTCCGTGATGCCGCTCTCCGGTTTTGTAAGGATCAGGCGATCTTGCGGAAATGCCCTGCTGTAAAACCGTTCGTCGTCCAACGCGACGAACGTTTCGATCTGGGGTCGCTTTTTCAGATATGCCATGATCTCATCCCCCCGCTCGCCCCGCAGAGGCGTTCTGCCGAGAAAATTTTCCCTCGTGATCCCGAACGGTTTCAACTGCCGGAACATCGAACGAATGCTTTCGGGGAACAGCCGCCAGGAACTCGACAGCACCAGCTTACAGCCCGTTGCGGAAACGATTTCTTGCAGTTTTCGGCAACAAGCGGCGTCGAAAATTTCTTCCTCGTTGTCCCAATCCTTGTCTTTATGCAGGCAAACCACGCCGTCAATATCTAAAAACAGAACTTTCATATTTCCCCTGATCTCCTTGCAGCCTTTCGATGCAAAGGTCGCGGATTACCTCCGTAATGCCGCTGTGCGTTTCCGTTAAAATCAGGCGGTAATACGGAAATGACTCGCAATCATACATTTCATCGTCGAGCGCAATGAACGAATCTATGTCGCGGCGGCTCTCCAGATACTGCAGAATTTCCGCGCCGCGCTCGCCTAAAAGCGGCGTGATTCCGATAAAATCCTTTGGTGTAATTCCGTACGGCTCGAACTGATCGAACACATACTCGATGCTTTCGGGGAACAGCCGCCAGGAACTGGACAGCACCAGCTTGCTCCCCGTCGCCTGCATGATTTCTTTCAGGCGCTTGCAGCAATCTTCATCAAACACCTCTTCGTCATTATCCCAATTTTTCTTGTCTTTATGCAGGCAGACGACGCCGTCGATATCCAAAAAAATTACTTTCATTTTTTTAACCCGTAAAAGCACGGAAAGCCCCGTTTTACAACGAGGCTTTCATTTTTTAATGCACGAGCGAGCCGATTTCGGCGTCGTCGGCAGCGAACAGGATGCGGCAGGTGCCGTCGGTATTGCCCGACGCCAGAAGCATTCCGTTGGAATATTCGTTGCCGAACTTGTGCGGCTTCAAATTGACGAGCACGACGATCTTTTTACCAACGAGTTGTTCCGGTTCGTACTGGTCGGCAATGGAAGATACGATGACGCGCTCGCCCGCGCCGTCGTGCAGGGTGATCTTCATCAGCTTGTTCGTCTTGCGCATGGGTTTTGCTGAGAGCACCTTGCACACGCGGATATCGCACTTGTCGAAATCGCCGATCTCGATGATCTCCTTGAAAGGAGCGGCTTCGGGGACATATTTATCCTCGACGGGTGCGCTCTTTTCCTCCCTGACTTCCTCTTTGACCTCCTCCTTTGCGTCGGGGTCTTCCGCTTCGGGCAGGGAGAAATCGAGGAGTTTGAGATAGCGCGAAGGCTCGACGGCGTACAGGTACAGATAAAGCCGCGGCCCCTTGTCGCGCGCAAGCGTCAGGTTGTAGACGTCCTTGAAGAACTTGCTCTGCACCGCTTTGAGCGCGTTTTTATCCTCGGCGATGTCGGGGAACACCTGCTTGGGGATGGCGTACAGCTCGGATTGCAGCGAATCGAGGGTGTAGCCGCCCTTTTCGATGTACTCTTTCAAGAGGCGGACGCACTCGCGCTCTTTGTCGTTCATGGTGCGCCAGTACGGCCAGTTGCGCTTTTCGAGGATGACGTACTCGCTCTCGGGCGAACAGGTGCGCAGCCAGAATTTGGCGCGCTCGAAAAGTTCCTTGAAGTCCTCGATCTTATACGGCGTGCCGATCTTTTCGAACAGCTTTTCCATCATTTCGGGGTTGAAATCGACCACCGAACCAAGATCGACAAGCTGGCTCATCGGCACGGGTACGAACTTGCGCCCCTCGATGAGGCTGTTCTCCATGACGCGCTTGGTGTTCTCGTCCGCAGTGCCGTTCATATAGCTCGTGAGCATCTTGCCGAACTCGAAATACTGGCGCAGGATTTCGTCCGAAAGGCAGAAGTCGAACGCCTTCAGCGGTTCCGTCTTCGCGTACAGCCACAGGATAAGTTCGGGCGGGTATAATTTGAGCAGGAAATCGGGCGTCATGTTCAGCCCCGAGGAGCCGCTCATCTTGCCCACGTTGACGTTGCCCTTGATGCCGATGAACTCGTAACCCTGGAACAGCGGCGGCTCGTAGCCGAACACCTCGCGGGAGATGTCCTTCGCGGTGTCGTAGCTGCCGTTCTTGGAGGCGTGATCCTTCCCGCCCGGCTCGAAATCGACCCCCTCGACCATCCAGCGCATGGGCCAGTCGACCTTCCACTGCAGCTTGCAGTTGAAGTCCTTCGTGAAATCGAAATCCCCTTCATGACCGCACTCGCAGGTATAATGCGCCTTGGTGCAGTCGTCGGAGAGGGAGACTATTTTCGTCGAATCCTTGTGGCAGTGCGGGCAGAAGATGGACACGGGGTAGTAGTTTTCGCGCTCCTCCTCCGTGGCGTCCTGCGTGCGGTGCTTATCGAGGATGTCGAAAATCTTTTTGCGGTTTTTCAGGGCAAAGATGACGTGCTCGGCGTAGCGGCCGGAGCGGTATTCCTTCGCCTGATAGCGGTAGTCCATTTCGATGCCGAATCTTTTAACGGATTCCATGAACTCCTTTTCAAAGTGCGCGGCATAGGACTCGTCCTTGCCGAACGGGTCGGGAATATCGACGTAAGGATAGCCGATGTACTGCTCGAAGGAATTGTTGCCGAGGTGGTCGGAAACGTTTTTCGGCACCTTGCGCAGGCGGTCGAACTCGTCCCACGAAAAGACGAGGCGCGCCTTTTTGCCCTTTTTGAGGAGGGCGCGGTATACGAAATAACTCGTCGCGATATCGCGGAAGTTGCCGATGTGCACGGAGCCGGAGGGCGAAATGCCCGCCGCGCAGACGTACTCTTCCTTGTCCGGCTTTCTGCGGATGACCTCGTCCGCCAGTTTATCTGCCCAATACATACTCTTAAATCTCCAAAAAATTGCTTTAATTTGCAATATTATACCACAAAGAGAGCGCGAAATCAAACCGTATGGCAGGGAAATGTTGAATTTGCGGAGCAAAATTCGTTCACAAGCATACTTGTTTGTGCTATAATAGTATACCCGCCGTCCCTGCGGGGGAATTTTACCAAGGAGAGATGCCCATGCGGTTTTCGCGCGGCTTGCGTGACGGTCTGCCCATTGCGCTCGGCTATGTGCCGGTAGCGTTCGCCTATGCGATGAGCGCCGTGGCGCAGGGCTTTCCCGTCTGGTTTCCGATCCTCGTTTCGGCAACCAATTTTACGGGTACCGGGCAGTTTGCCGGTACCAATCTCATCGCCGCAGGCGCGTCGCTCGCGGTGCTGTTTGCAACCATGCTCGTCATCAATATCCGCTATGCGCTCATGTCCGTTTCCCTGTCGCAGAAGCTGGACGGAAATTTTCCGCTGTGGAAACGGCTGATCGTATCCTTCGGAGTGACGGACGAAAACTATGCCGTCGCCGTGCAGCAGCCGAACAAGCTGAAGTTTTCCTACCTCATGGGGCTGATGGGCTGTTCCTTTGCGGGCTGGCTGGGCGGAACGGCGCTCGGCGCGGGCATGAGCGCACTGCTCTCCGCCCTGCTCACGGGCGACGCCGCCGCATGGTACGACATACTCATGAGCGCGTTCAATATTTCGCTGTACGCGATGTTCGTGGCGATCGTCATTCCGCCCGCGCGGGGAGATAAGAAAGTGCTGCTTCTCGTCGCTTTGAGTATCGCGGGGAGCTGTTTGTTCTACTTCGTACCCGTTCTGCATTCGCTGCCGAGCGGAGTGGACATCATCGTCGTATCCGTCGTATGCACGGCAATACTCGCCCTGCTCTTCCCGCGCAGGGACGAGGAGGACAGCGAACAGAAACTGACCGAAAAGCAGGAGAATGACGGCGCGCCTCCGGCGGGCGAAGGGGGCGGAAAATGACGCTCGCGGATATGCTCATCGGGTGCGGCATCATGTTCGCCGTGACCTTTGCAACGAAGGCGGTCGGTCTGCTGTTCGTGAAAAAACAAATCAAAAATCAATTCATCAAATCCTTTCTGTACTACCTGCCCTACAGCGTTCTGGCGGTGATGGTGTTCCCCGCTATCCTCTTTTCCACCTCGACGATCTGGTCGGGCATCGCGGGGACGCTCGTCGCTCTGGTGCTGGCGTACTTCCGCCGCGGGCTGCTCGTCGTGTCGGTGGCGAGCATCGCAACGGTCTTTCTGGCGGAAATGTGTTTTATGCTCTGCGCCTGAACAGAAAAATAATCAGCGCCCCTCCGGAATTCCGGAGGGGCGCCCGCATTGCGGCGGCTCCTTTGCATTTCAGAAAGTGTATACCCCCGCACCGACCGTTTTCTTCCTGCCGTCGGGCAGTACGATTTCCGCCGATGTGTTCGCGGGGACTGATATAACGTATTTCCAGCCGTTTTCCGTTCTTTCCCAACCGCTGGAAACTTTGCCGTATATGCTTTGATATTCCGCCCTCGCGTAAGTAAGGTCGCCGCCCGGTTCGGGAGCGATTACGAATTTGTTTTCGCCCGCGACGTTTATTCCGCACATTGCACGCAGCAGCCATTCGCATACGGCTCCCTTGGAGTAATGGTTCAGAGATGCCAATCCCTTCGCCTTTACCGTATTGCCCTCCCACGCTTCCCATATGGTGGTGGCTCCGTTTTTCGGCATGGAAAGCCAGCCGGGCAACTCCTCGTTTTCCAAAAGACGATATGCGTACTCCGTGTTCAGCTCCGCCAGAACGTCGAGAATCATCGGCGTAGACAAAAACCCCGTACCGAGCCGCCAGCCATAATTATCCATCGCTTTTATAAGGCGCTTTTTGGCAAACTCTTCCTGCTCTTTTGTCAAAAGCCCCATATACAGCGGGCGTACCAGTTTTGCCTGCCTGTCGGTATCGAGAGTATGCGCTTTTTTTGTTACAAGCTCCCGGTAAGCACGCTTTGCGCCTTCGCTGTATTCCCGGATGCGGGCAAGCCGTTTATCCGCTTTTTTCCCGAGAATGTCGGCAACTTCGAGAACACGCTTCAATGTGAAATATGTATATGCCGTGGATTCTTCGGGATGCGGCGAAGCGAAATCATACCATTTGAAGGCGCAAACATCCTCCGGCTCCGCCCATTCGCCGTACGACTGCCCGCAGTTGACCGCGTACTTCCTGTTTTTGTGCGAAAGATGCATCGGTTTTGCATAGGGGCCGCCCCATCTGCCCGCCCGCCTGATCATAAAATCCGCATACCGCAGCATACCGCCGTAATTTTCTTCGAGTATACGTTTATCCCCGTACATTCTGTAAAAGTACAGCGGAATGTACACGCCCGCGCATGCCCAGCCGACCGAGCCGTTCATCACCCACATGAACCAATCCTCGTTGGCAAACGGCGCGATCTGCGGCAGCCTGCCGCTCCTCCATTGCCTGTCGAAAATGTCGCGCACATGCTTGCGCGCAAATGCCGCATAATCGACCATGTACGCTGCCGTGTTGAAGAAAATTTCGCTGTCGCCCGTCCAACCCATCCTCTCGCGCGTCGGACAGTCGGTAGGAACGTCTGTAGAGTTGCTCTTTAAAGACCACATGGTATTCTGATACAGTTTATTGATCAGCGGATGAGAACAGCGGAATGCCGCACGCTCTTCAAAAGCACTGTATACGGCGACTGCTGTAAAGTCCGTTTTTTCAAAAGGTATGTCCGTATCGATCTGCGCGTACCGGAAACCGCCGTAGAAGAATTTAGGAGAATAAATATTGATACCTTCCTTGCAGGTATACTGTATCTCCTGCAGCGGAGTGCGTTTGCCTTTATGGACGCACTGAATGTTTTTCAGCGTCAATTCCCCGTCGGAATCCAGCATTTCCCCGAGCGTAATGTGTATTTTCTGTCCCCTATGCGCCGTCAGATGAAAAGTGAGATACCCCGAAAGGTTTTGCGGAAATTTTAATACCTTTTTTCCCTTGGGTGTCACGATGACCTCCTCGGGAGAAAACCGCTCCATTTCCTTAACAGGCAGGTTATTCGAAGCAGTAAGATCGGCGGCGAATTTTACCTCTTTCGCCCGGTTGCCGTATGTAGGATTTCTGCACGCATCGACGATTTCCCCGTCTTTAAGGTCTGCAAAGCGAACGGCTCCGTCATTGCTCCAGCTCCAGCTTCCGTCCGTACATATTCGGGAGGTTTTGCCGCCGGCGGCGGTAAGTTCAAGCTGGGCAAAAAGCCTGGTCTGTTTTCCGTAAGTGTTCGTGCGCCCCTTTGCTCCGTTCGACCCGCAGTACCAGCCATCTGCCAGTTCAACAGTCAGTTCGTTCGTGCCGTCTTGCACCAACTCCGTTACATCGTATGTCTGATACTGGATCCTTCTCCTGTAATCGGTTGAACCAGGAGCAAAGATAAATTCCCCTGCCCTTTTCCCGTTTATTCTCGCCTCGTACAGCCCGCAGGCGGTAATGTACAGCCTCGCCGCCCGGACGCCGTTTGCCGTAAAACTTTTTTTGAAACAATCCACGGGATAGCGTTTCTTTTTGTTGACGCGGTAATCGCCCGCAATCCACTTTGCCTGCCAGTCTTCCGCTGACAGAAGACCCGTTTCAAAAAAAGCCGTTTCCGACCAGTCTCCGGCATTATCGTTTTCATCCCAAAGCTGCACCTTCCATTCCACGCGACGGCGGGAAGGCAAGCAGTCGGGATATTCGGCGCGCATGGAAGAGGAATTTACCTTTCCGCTGTCCCACACCGTTTTTCCGCCCGATACGGCAACGATGCGGTATGCCGATTGCTTTATCCCACCTTCACAGTTCCACATCAGGCGAGGCTTTTGAATATCGATGCCGACGGGATTAACCAGATATTCCGTTTTCAGATCGATCGCTTTCATTTTGTCACCCTGCAAATTGATATAAAAATTCTTCCATTTTCGGAGTCCACCATTCGAGATAACCCGCCTTAGTGGGATGGATTTCGTCCGCCATATAGAGAGAGCGCTGTTCCTCGGTTATATCGTTGAACTTTTCGTCTGTGTATAAGTCGATAATGCCGATCTCGTATTTCTGACCGATCTCGTTCAATGCTTCTGCCATTGCGGCATACGCGTCGCTTTCGTAATAGGAATTGGTATAGAATACAACGGGGCAATCCCATGTTTCGGAAACATAGGAAATGATATACTCTATCGCCCCGCAAACCGTGGACGTATCAAACTCCGTTGTTCCCTCCGCCGAAACAGAGCCGAGCGGCTTGTTCTGCGTGGCGTCGTTGGTGGAGAGCTGGCACACAAACAAATCGAATTTCGCCCCTTTATCCAGCTTTTCCATGCGGGAGATATAGGAATTTATCCCCGCATCCACGAGCGTAGTGCCGCTGACGGCTTCCTTTACGAAAGTTGTGCCGTTGCGCTTCGCTATATACTCCACAAATGACGTCTGCAAAGACGACGCTCCATATGTAACGGACGAGCCGAGATAGCAGATATGCATTCCTTCGAGCGGACTGTTTTCAAGCTCCTCGACATTTTCAACGGAATACGCATCGCTGTTGCCGGCAAGATTTCTGAAACGTATATTCGCCATGCCTGAAAACGGCCCCCACGTCCACAAATATCCGCATATCATCAGCCACACGACGATAAATACAGCGAGCCCCGCACAGACACAGGAAACAATGACCATGATTTTCTTTTTTGATTTTTCCTTGCTCATCTGCAAATACACTCAAAATTTTCAATTTTTCTTTGCTTCGGCATTGGCGAGCGTTTTTTGCATTTTTTCGTAACAGACTTCGCCTTCCGCCCTTTCCTTCTGCCACTTCTCTTCGTCGCGGCGCGCTTTCTTCTCTTGCCTCGCATCGTATTTTGCGCGTTGTTCGGGCGACATCTTTGCGAGTTTTGCCGCCTTTTTGTCTGCGGAAATTTTTGCCTTTTCTTCCGCCTTTATTTTAGCGAGCCTCTCCTTTTCGGTCTGCTTTTCTTGCTTAACGCGCACAGCCTCGATATGCTTCTCAAGTGCGGCATCATAGTCGATGCCTTTCTTTTCGCACCGCTCTTTCAATTCTTTGCGGTAAATTTCTTCCGCCTCTGCATCCATCTTTTTCTGCTCTTCGGCGGCTCGGATTTCCGGTTCAACCCAAACCTCGCCCCTCGCTTCGCATTCAGCCTTCTGGCGGGCGCGAATGATCACAAGTTTTTTATTGACCGTCTTTTCGACCGTTACGGGAATGAGCATGAAAGCATACACCAGCCCTGCAATCGCTTCCAGTCCCACAAAGAAGAACGTAAAAATCGTATTCACCGCATCAGGCTGATTGAAGATGACGGCAAAAGTACCGTCCGCATTGGTGATAATCTTCTGCATCGCATCGGTAAGCTCGGGCATTACGGAAACCGTTTCAGGAGCGAGGTATCCCGCCGCGGACAAACCGCCGTTGAATATCCCCGTAACCAACCCCGCCGCCGCGGTTATAATGACGGAATATACCGACATTGCGGTTCCGTCGCAACGGAAACCGTTCTTCCATTCGAGATTGTCCAGCGCGTCGGAGAACAGCGCCATGAACACATACGCGCAAGGCAAACCGCCGATATTTTTAATGAATTGCCCGACGAGCACAATATATAAATTGGTGGGAGCCGTCCAACATACCGCGCTGCCGAACGCATAGAGGATAAACCCGACGACGGTTATATTCTTTTTGCCGAATTTCTTTGCAAGCGGCCAAACCGCAAAAATGCCGATCCCCATCGGGATACCGCCGAGAACTGATACGAGAGTTTGCGTGATCCCGTCCGAATAGGTTCCCAAAACATAGTTACAGTAATACGGAAGCGCTACGTTTTTCAGCTGACTCGTGAGCGTGTAAAGGAGAAAATATCCGAGCAGCAGCAGCATGTATTTATCCGTAAATACCGCTTTGAGCTGCATAAGGAACGGGATTTTCCTTTCCTCTTGTTCTGCAACTTCCGCCGTGACGCGCTCTTTTGTGTAATAATATTCCAGAATCACGCAGGGAAGGGATAAACACGAAATGACAGCCATGCAGATGATCCACGTCGTCTGGCTCGTTCCCAATATAGGATAGATCAGCATCGGGAAAATGAGTGCAACGACGATGCCCGTCATCATGATGGAACTGATGTTGTTGAACACCGCCAGCACACCGCGCTGCGAGGTATTGCGCGTGGAAAGCGGAACCATAAGATTATGGCTCATGGAATACATCGTATAGGCGAGCGAATAGTACAAATTGTACGAAAGCATTACCCATACGATCTGCAATGCAGTATTCCCGCTCGGAACGATAAAAAGCAAAACGCCTGTTATCGCCAGAAGCGGAGCCGATAAAAGCAGCCACGGGCGCGCTTTCCCCTGCCTGGTATGCGTGCGGTCGATGATCCAGCCCATTACGACATTCGTAACCGCGTCGATTATTTTCGACAATATCGGGAAAATGACCAAAAACATCCCGCCCCAAATCGTACCGAAACCCAACACGTCGGTATAGAACAGATTGAGATAGGTAGCCATGACGGCGTTGAACAGCAGCGCGCCGCAAGGCCCGAGTAAAAATCCCAACCATTTTTCTTTGGCGGTTACGTTCTGCGACTTTACTTTGCTGTTGAAAAACCGCCCCGACAGCATTTTCCCCTGCGTCATCTTTTATCCTCCTCCGTTTTCGGCAATGCCGGAACTTGTATTTTTGTACAGAAGCATTTCAGCCCCCTGAACAGTTTCCCGTTGGCGAGATAAACGAACCCCTGCGCGAAATTATACGGAAACGATTTTCCTGCCGACATCGACATACAGATGAGCGAATTGGATTCAAGTATCCGCTTCATGAATGTTGCTCCCTTGATCTTATTGTCCCGCTCCGACCCTTCGGGGAGTTTTTGTGCCGCTCGCAGCTGCCGCCCGGCGACCCCGAGAACGGCGTTGAACAGAATTCTGCCCATAAACGTCGCCCGCAAATCGGTGAACCGCGATTCGAGACGCACAGGTTTTTCCGGCGGCGTCGGGCGGATCGTCTGCCCGCTCATCCTTTCAAACAGAGAATCGGTCAGCCCGGCAAACGCCGCCCCGCCGTAAACTTTTTTGATTTCCTCGCTGTACGGCGCAAAATTTTCGCCTTCCAGGCGGACGGATTTTGAAAAAATTACGGTCTGGCAATCGGAACAAAGCTGCAGTTCGTATTTCCCGCCTTCCAGCACCCAGTCCTTTTTTTCCGCATCGAAATATCTTAACTCCGCTTTGGGAACGGTCAGTTCAACCTTTACGCAGCCGCCCGCTTTTATATAAACCTTCCAGAATGCGCGCAGTTCGCGTTCCGGCTTGAAAACATCGCTTTGCGGAGCCCTGACATAGAGCTGCACGACTTCTGCGCCGTCGCGTATGCCGGTATTGTTTACTTCGCAGGAAACGATGAGCGAGTTCTTCTCCTCCCGCACCTGCATACCGCGATATTCAAACGACGTATAGGAGAGCCCGTAGCCGAACGGATAGCGCACAGGTTTCTTCGCCGTCGCATAATATCGGTAACCGACAAAAATACTCTCCCTATACACCTCGTTGACGCCCTTGCCGAACTCTTCCCCGAAGGGTACGTCTTCATACCGAAGGGGCCACGTTTCGGCGAGCCTGCCGGAAGGATTCGCCCTGCCGAACAGAAGGTTTGCGCACGCAGTGCCGCCGTTCTGCCCGGGAAGATACATATTGAGAATCGCGCCGACCTTTCCGGCAAACGGAAGCTCCACGGGCGAGCCGCCGAACAGCACCACGATAATTTTCCTCCCCGTTCTGCACAGCGCGTCGATGAGGGCGAGCTGATTTTCGGGCAGACGCATATGCTCGCGGTCACAGCCTTCGCTTTCGGCATAATCGGTAAGACCCGCAAACACGGCTATCGTATCATATTGCGCGGAGGCGGCGACCGCCTCGTCGATCCATGCCTGCTGCGGCTCTGTTTGGTTTTCCGCATAACCGCGGCTATACCCGTAGGATATGCGCATGGCGTCGAATGCAGCCTTCGGCGAGGTGATCTTCGTCGGGTTGATCATCGAACTCCCCGCTCCCTGATAGCGCATCTTTTCGAACAGTTCGCCGACGACAAAGATTCTTTCGCCTTCCGCGAGGGGAAGGACGCCGTCGTTTTTCAAAAGAACCGCGCAGTCCTCCGCAATTTCGCAGGCAAGGCGATCGTTCGCCTCAAAATCGGCGTCGTCCGCAATTTTTTTTGCGAATGTGTCCACCGCAGTCAATACGTTTTCCGCCGCGCTATTCAGGCTTTCCTCCGCGAGCGTACCGTCCTTCAATCCGTCCAAAATCCATTTGCGGCAAATTGCCGTATCGCCCGGCATTTCCAGGTCAAGCCCCGCGCGCAAAGACGCTACGCGGTCGTGCATTGCGCCCCAGTCGGTCATGACCAACCCGCCGAACCCCCATTCCCGGCGCAGCACGTCGGTTAAAAGCCACTTGTTGTGTGAACAGAATTCGCCGTTTATTTTGTTATATGCGCACATGAGCGAGGCAGGCTTGCTCTCTTTGACGATAATTTCAAAAACCTTCAGGTAAATCTCGCGGATGGCGCGCAAATCGGCTATGCTGTCCCCCATAAAGCGATAGTTTTCGCTGTTATTGAGCGCAAAATGCTTGACGGATACCCCGACGCCCTCACTCTGTATGCCTTCGACCTCCGCCGCTGCCATCTTCCCCGCCAGCAGCGGATCTTCCGAAAAGTATTCGAAATTTCTGCCTGCGAGCGGATTGCGCTTGATATTCGCTCCGGGGCCGAGAAGGATATGTACCCCGTATTTGTGGCATTCCTGTGCAATGGCTTTGCCCATTTTCCGCACATTTTCAGGATTCCAGCCGGAAGCCGTGCAGGCGGCAGTCGGAAACGCCGTTGCCGGCAGACTGCCCGTAACGCCGTTATCTCCCCCTTCTGCCTGCACGCGCAGCCCGTGCGGGCCGTCCGACATGCGAAGAGATTTGATCCCCAGCCTCGGTATGGGATTGGTATACATAAAATCCGTGCCGGCAACGAGCGCGGCTTTTTCCTCTGCGGTCAGTTCGCAGAGCAACTTCCGGACATTCATTTCCGATGCCTCCTTTTTTCAATACCATTATAGCAGTAAATTTTTGAATTGTATTGCATTTTTGTGCCGTTTTTGATATAATTGTTACCAGAAACGAGCGAGGTGACGAAACATGCGCGCGAAAAATATCGATTTGCAATATTTATGCACGGCGATCGGAAACCTTTCCGGCATTCCGATCCGCCTGTACCGAGGGAGGGAACTGCTGCTGTATTACTCCGTTTCACCCCTGCCCAAAGATCCGATATGCGTATATTTCGACCAAATTATAGCTATCAAAGATCGCGTCGGATACTTTATGACGCAGCATTTCAATTATTACGGAGTAGTTACGAGCGGAGCGATGCGCGTTGTTTTGGGGCCGTCGCGGCAAACGACGGCGAACGAACAGGAACTGCGCGAATTGGCTTTCCGCGCAGACGTGCCGAAAGAACAGATCAACGAATTCGTCCTCGGCATGAAAAATATTGTCAGCATGCCGCTCGGAAGCATAATACAAATTTTACTTACACTCAACCATGTTTTGAACGGGGAAAAGCTCTCCCTTGCCGACATCACCGTATACGACGGCGACCGCGAGAGACTGAAAGAGCTTTTAAGCCGTGAGCAGCTCAAAGAAACGGAAAAGCGAAGCATGTCCGACGAGGCGAATCGGTTTAACAATTCGCTGGCAACCGAACAGACAATTCTCACGATCGTCCGGCATGGAGATACCGCGGCGCTGAAAAAATGGCTCGCCGATGCACCTGCCGTCAATTCGGGAATCCTCGCAAAGGAGCTGATTCGCCAGCAAAAAAACACTTTTATCGTTACGGCGACCCTCGTATGCCGCGCAGCAATCCGCGGCGGCGTCGATATGCAGGACGCGCTTTCGATGAGCGATTCTTATATTCAAAAATGCGAATTACTCCAAGACCTGCCTTCCATTACACATCTTCTGTTCCGAATGGTTTTCGATTATACGGAGCGCGTGGAAAAAATGCGGAGAAACGCCGCGCCGTCACAGCTCGTTTTCGATGTGCGCAACTACATATTGCACCACCTCTCCGAACCGATCCGCACATCCGCGATCGCAGAAACGCTCTTTATCAGCCGAAGCAAACTTTCCTCTAAATTTAAAAGCGAAACGGGTGAAAACCTCTCCGATTTTATCCTGCGCGAAAAAACGGAGGAGGCGAAATATCTGCTCCGCTATACCGATAAAACTTTGGTCTCCATAGGCACTTACCTCGGTTTTTCTTCGCAAAGTCATTTTACGCGCACATTTAAAAAATACGCAGGGCTGACCCCCGCCGAATACCGCGAACGAAACCAGTAAACAGACACGCAGCACTAAAAGGAACGAGCGGGGAGAACGTATCTCCCCGCTCGTTCCTTTTTTTGTCGTCGCTTCACATACTCCCGGTTTTGCACGACACACGCCAAATTGCTCAAACCTTTTTTATCCGCGGACAATCCGCGGGTTTTCCTGTACAATAAATGGCAAAAACCTCGGTAAAACCGAGGTTTTTGCCGGCAATATCTTTTTTGTTGCCAAATGATGGGTTTAGTGGATAAAAATGCTACCTTTGTTATATTAGATGGTTGATACTCCTT
>ERZ1106952.359-NODE-359-length-23764-cov-11.918385_pt1 | contig 23764 bp, 29 predicted proteins | sample MGYA00403677_ERZ1106952 | MGnify/ENA primary metagenome ERZ1106952 (study PRJEB35170, sample SAMEA104062415) | human gut metagenome | biome: human gut; feature: human-associated habitat; material: faeces | place: Denmark | collected 2012-05-14 ...
ATGAAGCAGAAAACACCAAAGACAGCGGTTTTTTCACTGACCTGCAAAGCAGATCCAGAGAAAAAATCGTGTGGTTTCCGAAAATCTACTACCAGATGGACAACGGCTTGCTCCATATCCTGTGTGAAATCACAATGGGAAAATATCAAGAACAGCTCCTGTCCTTAGAGGATAAGCTGGAATCGGGGCTGTATTGTGAGCTGACCGACAAGACACTGCATGATGGATACATCGAATACACCCTGCTTTATGATATGATAGCGAACCGTATTTCGATTGATGAAGTGATTGCCGAAAATGGCGGTCTGCGGTTAATGAAAAATCTGGTGTGGGAATATGATTCACTTCCCCATGCCCTTATCTGCGGTGGTACAGGTGGTGGAAAGACCTATTTTCTGCTGACCATCATTGAAGCATTGCTTAGAACCAATGCGGATTTATACATTCTTGACCCGAAGAACGCTGACCTTGCAGACTTGGGGACGGTCATGGGAAATGTCTACCACACGAAAGACGATATGATTGACTGCGTCAATGCCTTTTATGAGGGCATGGTCACACGCTCGGAAGAAATGAAACTGCACCCGAACTACCGCACAGGAGAAAACTACGCCTATCTGGGGCTTGCTCCACAATTCCTTATCTTTGATGAATATGTGGCGTTTTTGGAAATGCTGACGACAAAGGAAAGCACTGCCCTGTTAAGCCAGCTAAAGAAAATCGTTATGCTCGGCAGACAGGCTGGATACTTTCTGATTGTGGCTTGCCAGCGTCCAGACGCAAAGTATTTCGGGGACGGTATCAGAGATAACTTCAACTTTCGTGTGGGGCTTGGTCGCATGAGTGAACTTGGCTACGGTATGCTCTTTGGAAGCGATGTAAAAAAACAGTTTTTCCAGAAGCGAATCAAAGGGCGTGGATACTGTGATGTGGGAACAAGTGTTATATCGGAATTTTACACTCCGCTTGTACCCAAAGGATATGATTTCTTGGGTACGATTGGGAAACTTGCACACATAAGGCAGGACGGACAGGTGGCGTGCGGAGCGAAAGCCACAGGTACGGACTAGCCTTGCTGGTGTGGCGGTAGCCACGCCAGCATATATTAAGCCCCTCGGTATCTAACAGAGGGGCACAAATCACAAGGAAACATACACAAAAGTTACCGATTCTTGGCTGAAATCAAGCGTTTGGTAGCTTTTTTTACTGCTGTGACATCGGATAAAAAATGTCACAGTTTTTTCGTAAAGGGGGTATCGCACTGAATGATACAGAGTGGATACAGGATTTTGCAGACAGGCGTTTGCAGTACGGTGTATCCCAGACGAAACTTGCGGTCATGGCTGGAATCAGCCGTGAACATTTAAGCCGTATCGAATCCGGCAAGGTGGCGGTCACAGAAGAAATGAAAGTAAAACTTTTGGAAGCTCTGGAAAAATTCAATCCAGAAGCACCGCTTACCATGCTGTTTGATTATGTGAGGATACGGTTTCCGACACTGGATATTGGACACATCATCAAAGATATTTTACAGCTCAATATTCAGTACATGATACATGAGGACTTCGGGCATTACAGTTATACAGAACACTACTACATCGGAGATATTTTCGTATATACTTCTCCCGATGAAGAAAAAGGTGTCCTGCTGGAACTGAAAGGAAAAGGCTGTCGCCAGTTTGAAAGTTATCTGCTGGCACAGGAACGGAGCTGGTATGATTTCCTTATGGACGCTCTGGTGGACGGTGGTGTGATGAAACGCCTTGACCTTGCCATCAATGACCATACGGGAATGTTAGATATTCCAGAACTGACCGAAAAATGCCGGAATGAGGAATGTGTATCGGTGTTCCGTTCCTTTAAGTCCTATGCTTCCGGCGAACTGGTCAAGCATGAGGAACAAGACAAGGCTGGTATGGGCTATACGCTTTATATCGGCTCATTGAAAAGTGAGGTGTACTTCTGTGTTTATGAAAAAAGCTATGAGCAGTACATCAAACTTGGGATTCCCATTGAGGAAGCACCGATAAAAAACAGATTTGAAATACGGTTGAAAAATGAACGTGCTTATTATGCTGTCCGTGACCTGCTGACTTACTATGACGCTGAACGGACGGCATTTTCTATTATCAACCGTTATGTACGCTTTGTGGATAAGGAAGCAGACAAGAAACGGAGCGACTGGAAATTATCTGTCCGCTGGGCGTGGTTCATCGGGGAAAACAGAGAGCCGTTAAAGCTCACGACCAAACCCGAACCCTACACACTGGACAGAACCCTACGCTGGATTCAACGGCAGGTTGACCCGACACTCAAAATGCTGGAAACAATCACAGCGAAAACAGGGATTGATTATCTGAAAGAAATCCGTAAATCCACGAAACTGACGGAAAAGCACTACAAGATAATCGAACAACAGACCACATCAACCGAAGATGTGATTTTAGAAAAGGAGAATTGAAAAATGCAACGATTATTATTTGACTTCCTGTTCTTCTCTTTAGGCGGAACAGTTGGCGTGATTGCCATGTGTATTTTACAGGCTGGCAGACAGTCTGACCGAAAAATGATGGAACTGAAAGGAGAAAAGAAAGTATGAATTTTGGACAGAACCTTTATAACTGGTTTTTAAGCAACGCACAGAGCCTTGTGCTGATGGCGATTGTTGTTATCGGTATCTACTTGGGATTCAAGCGTGAGTTTTCCAAACTCATCGGATTCTTGGTAGTTGCCTTAGTAGCCGTTGGTCTTGTATTCAATGCGTCCGGCGTAAAAGACGTATTGTTACAGTTATTCAATAAGATTATTGGAGCGTAAAGCCTATGGAAGAATGTAGCGTATTGATTGAAACGACCAAATCAGCAGAGGATAAAACCTCTCGCTGGTTTGATTTACCCATTGATTATGAGCTGTTCCGTGACCTGCTCGGTGTGGAAGCTGACAGCAAAGACTATCAAATCACAGATATGAAGCTCCCCTTTGCTGGCGATATTGTAAGGACAACTTCTGTCAGACGATTAAACAAGCTATACTTTGCTTACACGGATTTATCGCCAGAAGTTCAGCAGGCATACAAAGACTTGATTTCTTATTTTGGCGGTGTTGAGGATTTGTTGCAGGAATCCGAAGAATTTTTGTTTTATCCAGAGTGTCACAACATCATGGACGTTGCCCGTTACCGCTTGGAGCATAACATTGAATTTTCTGCTCTTTCCGAAAAAGGAAAGAAATATTTTAATCTGGAAGCCTACGCCCATGAACTGGAAGAAAAAGGACGTTATGCTCTCTGCAACAACGGTATGTTCAAACTTTGACAAGTGGTATTGCTTATGGCAGAAATGAAAGTATTTGTTATCAATCTTGATGAACAGGAAAAAGATACAGGCTGTGCGTGGTTTACACTTCCCTGCAACATAGAAGCATTAAAACAATCCATTGGTTTACCGCCGGACAGTGACCGTTATCTTATCAGTGATTATGATTTTCCTTTTGAAATCCTGCAAGATACAGACCTCGACTTGCTAAATAATGTCTGCCTTGCAATTTCAGAGAGTGAAATCCCACACGAAGATATACCTGCAATTCAAAGAGAATGGTTTTCAAACCTGCAAGAGCTGGAAGCCGGACTTTGCAATATTACATACCATCGGAACTGTTCAGATATGGAAGAAACATCAGAACATTTCCTGTGTGTGCATGGCAGATTTTATGAATACAATGAGTGAAAGGAAGTGACCGTTTATGATTGATGATATGCAAGTCTATATAGCCAATCTTGGCAAGTACAATGAGGGAGAACTGGTCGGGGACTGGTTCTCTTTTCCGTTGGACGAAGAAGTGATTGCAGAACGTATCGGCTTAAATGCAGAGTACGAAGAATACGCAATCCATGATACGGACAACTTCCCGATGGAGATTAGCGAATACATTTCCATCGAAGAACTGAACCGTATCTATGAGCAGTTGGAAGAATTACCGGATTACCTGCTGGACGACTTGGACAGTTTTATATCCTGCTATGGAAGTCTGGAAGAACTGGTGGAACATAAGGACGACATCATTCTGTATTCCGGCTGTGAAACGATGACCGATTTAGCCTACTATCTGATTGATGAAGAACAGATACTCGGAGAAATCCCGTCCTCTTTACAGAACTATATCGACTATGAAGCCTACGGGCGTGACCTCGATATAGAGGGGACATTTATTGCAACAAACGCTGGTATCTGTGAGGTACTGCGTTAAGGGCTGGCAGATCAGCACCGCCACTGGTGCTACTGTCAGCTTTTCTCTTGGGGGCAGTCTGGAAAATCCGGCTGTCCCTGTTGTTAGGAAAATGAAGAAAGGAGCATTTACAAGTGAAGAAAATCCGAAGTTATACAAGTATCTGGAACGTGGAAAAGGTGCTGTATGCCATCAATGATGTAAACCTGCCATTCCCTGTGACCTTTACCCAGATTACATGGTTCGTGCTGACGGAATTTATCATCATTCTGTTTGCAGATGTACCGCCACTTTCCATGATTGAGGGTGCGTTTTTGAAATATTTCGGGATTCCCGTTGCCCTTACATGGTTTATGTCACAGAAAACCTTTGACGGGAAAAAGCCATACAGTTACATCAAGACGATGGTTCTGTATGCCCTGCGTCCCAAAGTGACTTATGCCGGAAAAGCCGTGAACCTGCATAAGCAGAAATTTGAGGAAACTATCACGGCAGTAAGGAGTGTGACCTATGTTCCCGATTAAATATATCGACAATAACCTTGTCTGGAATAAGGACAATGAGGTGTTCGCCTACTATGAGCTGATACCGTACAATTATTCATTCTTATCCCCAGAACAGAAATACCTTGTGCATGACAGCTTCCGTCAGCTTATCGCACAGTCCCGTGAGGGAAAGATTCATGCGTTGCAGATTGCAACCGAAAGCTCAATCCGAAGCATACAGGAACAGTCAAAGAAGCTGGTAACGGGGAAATTAAAGGAAGTCGCCTATCAGAAAATAGACGACCAGACCGAAGCCCTTGTATCCATGATAGGCGACAATCAAGTAGATTACCGTTTCTTTCTGGGATTCAAGCTCATGGTCACAGAGGACGAAGTCAATCTGAAGAACATCAAAAAATCGGTATTTCTGACATTCCGTGAGTTTTTGAATGAGGTAAGGCATACGCTGATGAACGACTTTGTTTCTATGAGCAATGATGAAATCAACCGTTATGTGAAGATGGAGAAATTACTGGAAAACAAAATCTCCCGTAGGTTCAAAATCCGCCGACTGGAAGCCAAAGACTTTGCGTATCTGATGGAACACCTCTACGGCAGGGACGGGATAGCTTATGAAGATTATGTGTATCCTCTGCCAAAAAGAAAATTAAAAAGAGAAACACTGATTAAGTATTATGACCTTATCCGTCCTACCCGTTGTGTGGTGGAAGAAAGCCAGCGATATTTGCGTCTGGAACATGAGGACAGCGAAAGCTATGTATCCTACTTTACGGTCAATGCCATTGTCGGGGAGCTGGACTTCCCATCATCGGAAATCTTTTATTTCCAGCAACAGCAGTTCACATTCCCTGTGGATACGTCTATGAATGTTGAGATTGTCGGGAATAAGAAAGCCTTAACCACTGTCCGCAACAAGAAAAAGGAATTAAAGGACTTGGACAATCACGCCTATCAAGCCGGAAATGAAACAAGTTCAAATGTGGTGGAAGCCTTAGACAGTGTCGATGAACTGGAAACAGATTTAGACCAGAGCAAGGAAAGTATGTACAAGTTAAGTTACGTCATACGGGTATCTGCACCCGATCTTGACGAACTGAAACGCCGTTGTGATGAAGTCAAGGACTTTTACGATGATTTGAATGTGAAGCTGGTTCGCCCTGCCGGAGATATGATGGGACTGCATGGAGAGTTTCTTCCAGCCAGCAAGCGTTATATCAATGATTATATCCAGTATGTGAAATCCGACTTTTTAGCCGGACTTGGTTTCGGTGCTACCCAGATGTTGGGAGAAAATACAGGAATCTATATCGGATATTCCGTGGATACGGGAAGAAATGTCTACCTGCAACCGTCCCTTGCCAGTCAAGGGGTAAAAGGTACGGTCACAAATGCGTTGGCTTCTGCTTTTGTAGGTTCGCTTGGCGGTGGAAAATCATTCTGTAATAACCTGCTGGTATATTATTCCGTCCTGTTCGGTGGACAGGCAGTTATCCTAGACCCGAAAAGTGAGCGTGGGAACTGGAAAGAAACACTGCCGGAGATTGCAGAGGAAATCAACATTGTAAACATTACCAGTGATTCCAGCAATCAAGGGCTGTTAGACCCGTATGTGATTATGAAAGATGTCAAGGACGCTGAAAGTCTTGCCATCGACATTCTGACATTCCTTACAGGAATTTCTTCAAGGGACGGCGAAAAGTTCCCTGTCCTTAGAAAAGCTGTCCGCACGGTATCCCAGAATCAGAACCACGGGCTGTTGCAGGTCATTGAGGAACTGCGAAAAGAGGATACCGCCGTATCCCGTAACATTGCAGACCATATCGAAAGTTTTACTGACTATGATTTTGCACAGCTCCTGTTCTCGGACGGTTCGGTGGAAAATGCAATCAGTCTGGATAACCAGCTCAACATCATACAGGTTGCAGATTTGGTTCTGCCGGATAAGGATACCACCTTTGAGGAATACACGACCATTGAGCTGTTGTCGGTATCCATCTTAATTGTTATCAGTACCTTTGCCCTTGACTTTATTCACAGTGACCGAAGTATTTTTAAAATTGTAGACTTGGACGAAGCATGGGCGTTCTTAAATGTGGCACAGGGCGAAACACTCTCAAATAAACTGGTGCGTGCTGGTAGAGCCATGAACGCCGGAGTCTATTTCGTGACACAATCCTCTGGGGACGTATCGAAAGAAAGTCTGAAAAATAACATCGGCTTAAAGTTTGCGTTCCGCTCCACAGATACTAATGAAATCAAACAGACCTTAGAGTTTTTCGGGCTGGACAGTGAGGACGAAAACAACCAGAAACGGTTGAGGGATTTGGAGAACGGACAATGCTTAATGCAGGATTTATACGGACGTGTCGGTGTGGTACAGATACACCCTGTCTTTGTAGAACTGCTCCATGCCTTTGATACCAGACCGCCGATAAAAAGTGAGGTGGATTTGGAATGATGAAATCTGTCACAAAAGAAAAGGTATTCCATGTACTGAAACTGGTTCTGCTTGCCGTGACCGTTACACTGGTACTGTTGTCCCTGCTTGGGACGGTAGCTCATGCGTCTGGACTGGTCGATGATACGGTCAATGCAGACAACCTGTATTCAAAGTATCCGCTTTCCAACTATCAGCTTGATTTCTATGTGGACAATAGCTGGTCATGGCTTCCGTGGAACTGGCTGGACGGCATTGGAAAATCAGTGCAGTACGGGCTTTACTGTATCACAAATTTTGTCTGGACAATCAGCCTGTATCTTAGCAATGCCACAGGATATGTGGTGCAACAGGCGTATAAGCTGGACTTCATCAATGACATGGCAGACAGTATCGGGAAAAGTATCCAGACACTTGCCGGAGTGACCGAAAAAGGATTTTCCAGCAGTGGATTCTATGTGGGATTCCTGCTCATTATCATTCTGATTGTAGGTGTTTACACCGCCTATACAGGGCTTCTCAAACGGGAAACAAGCAAAGCACTTCACGCTGTTATCAACTTTGTGGTGGTGTTCATTGTGTCTGCGTCCTTTATTGCTTATGCTCCCAATTATATCCAGAAAATCAATGATTTCAGTTCGGACATCAGCACCGCTTCTCTGGACTTGGGGACAAAAATCATGCTCCCCGATTCACAAAGCAAAGGCAAGGACAGCGTAGACCTTATCCGTGACAGCCTTTTTGCGATACAGGTAGAAAAACCGTGGCTGTTGTTGCAGTTCGGGAACAGCGATACCGAAGAAATCGGGACTGACCGTGTGGAAGCTCTGGTATCTGCCAGTCCGTCAGACGAAGATGGGGAAACAAGGGAAAAGGTTGTCAAAACAGAGATTGAGGATAACGACAATGACAATCTTACCATTCCACAGGTCGTAAACCGTCTTGGCATGGTGTTCTTCCTGCTCATTTTCAATCTCGGTATCACAATATTTATCTTCCTGCTTACTGGCATGATGTTGTTTTCCCAGATACTCTTTATCATATATGCCATATTTTTACCTGTCAGTTTTTTACTGTCCATGATACCGACCTATGAGAACATGGCGAAACAGGCAGTTGTCCGTGTGTTCAATGCCATTATGACAAGAGCCGGAATCACACTGATTGTGACCGTGGCATTTTCAATTTCCAGTATGTTTTACAACATTTCCACAGACTATCCGTTCTTCATGGTGGCATTTTTGCAGATAATCTGTTTTGCCGGAATCTACATGAAACTCGGAGAACTAATGAGTATGTTCAGCCTGAATGCTAATGACAGTCAGCAGATAGGTCGCCGGATTTTCCGTAGACCGATGGTGTTCATGCGACATCGGGCAAGACGTATGGAACACAGGATTGCAAGGGCTGTCGGTGCTGGAAGTGTTGCAGGTGCGGTGGCTGGTGCAAGTGTTGCCAGAGCCGGAAAGCCAGCAACGAACCAACCGCCAAAGAAACGGGAAAATACTTCTGCCAGCATGGGAAGCCGTGTCGGTTCTGCTGTCGGTGCTGTGATGGATACGAAAAATAAAGTCCGTGACAGTGTTTCTTCTCTGAAAGAAAATGTGAAAGACTTGCCGACACAGGCTGGTTATGCTGTCCACTCTGCCAAACAAAAAGCAAAGGATAACGTATCTGACTTTAAGCGTGGCGTTGTGGAAGAACGGGAAAACCGACAGGAACAGCGTACACAGAAACGTAACCTGCACAGGGAAAATATCTCACAGAAAAAGCAGGAATTACAGAAAGCACAGGAAGCAAGGCAGACAGTTCATGCGAATGGATCAGCGACAGCCGGAGCTACCAGAAGCCATAAACGCCCTGTTGCCACACCTGTTCCAAAAACAGCACAGACCGATACGGTCATAAAGCCGGATATGAAGCGTCCTGCTACTTCCCCTGTGATAAAAAATGCAGAAATCAAGGCTGGAAAAGAAACTGTCCGAACCAACATCAGACAGGAACAGCAGGTCAAATCGGTTGCCAGAACGAACCAGCCAAACGTAGCGGAAACTATCAGTAATCATAAGAAATCTACGGTACAGAAAACACAGGTCAATGGGAAATCTGCCCGTAAAACTGTTACAAAACATTCAGAGAAAGGACGGAAAAAATGAGATTAAAGCGTATCCTTATCATAGGTACGATATTTCCTGTCCTTTTCTCCATCGTTCTCTTTTTCGGGATATTGATTTCCGGCGAAGATGACGACAATTCAAACAGCTATTCGCCTGTTTATTCTGGCATGAACCTGTCAGCCGATGTCCTCAAACATCAGCCGATGGTAGAAAAATACGCCAGAGAAAACGGTATCTCGGAGTATGTGAACGTCCTGCTTGCCATCATACAGGTGGAAAGTGGCGGTACGGCTACCGATGTCATGCAGTCCAGTGAAAGTCTGGGGTTACCGCCGAACTCATTAAGTACAGAGGAATCTATCAAGCAGGGGTGTAAATATTTTGCGTCCCTGCTTTCTTCCTGTAAAGGGAAAGGTATGACAGACATTAACGTGGTCATTCAGTCTTATAACTATGGCGGTGGCTATGCTGACTATGTGGCGAAGAATGGGAAAAAGCACAGTTTCAATCTTGCAGAGAATTTCGCAAGAAACAAATCCGGCGGTACAAAAGTGACCTATACCAATCCGATAGCTGTCAGTAAAAATGGTGGCTGGCGTTATAACTACGGAAATATGTTTTATGTGGAGCTGGTCAACCAATATCTGACTGTAAAGCAGTTCAGCAACGCAACCGTACAGGCGGTTATGAATGAAGCATTGAAATATCAAGGTTGGAAATATGTCTATGGTGGCAGTAATCCGAACACCTCTTTTGACTGTTCTGGTCTTACCCAGTGGTGCTACGGAAAAGCCGGAATCAGCCTGCCACGAACTGCACAGGCACAGTATGACGCAACCCAGCATATCCCATTGTCACAGGCACAGGCTGGCGATTTGGTCTTTTTCCATTCCACTTATAATACCAGTGACTATGTTACCCATGTAGGAATCTATGTGGGAAACAATCAGATGTATCATGCCGGAAATCCAATCGGCTATACCGATTTGACCTCTGCCTACTGGCAACAGCACATCATTTGTGCCGGAAGAATCAAACAATAGAAAGGACTTGAAATATGTTTAAGAAAAAAGAAAAAACAGAGAAAGCACCTAAGAATAAGAAAGTGCGTACCATGAAAGTCGGGACACATAAGAAATCTGTCCTGCTGTTGTGGGCGGTGCTTCTGGCAAGCACCAGCTTTGGTGTGTATAAGAACTTTACCGCCATTGACACCCACACGGTACATGAAAAAGAAATCATTCAGCTAAGATTGAACGATACCAACGGTATTGAGAATTTCGTCAAGAACTTTGCGAAAGCCTACTACTCATGGGATACCAGCAAGGAAGCCATTGAAGCAAGGACAACAGAAATCAGTAAATACCTTACCAAAGAATTACAGGACTTGAACGCTGATACCATCAGAACGGACATACCAACCAGTGTTACGGTTACAAATGTGCTGGTCTGGAATGTGGAACAGTCTGGAATGAACGATTTTACCGTTGCCTACGAAGTAGATCAGCAGGTAAAAGAGGGAGAACAGACACAGGCAGTCACAGAAAACTACACCGTGACCGTTCATGTGGATAAGGACGGTGCAATGGTCATTACCCAGAATCCAACCCTTGCTCCGGCGGTACAGAAATCAAAGTATGAACCGAAAGTACAGGAAGCAGATGTCAGTGTCAGTTCCGACACAGTCAAGGACGCTACCGCTTTCTTGGAAACATTCTTTAAGCTGTATCCGACAGCTACGGAAAAAGAACTTGCCTATTACGTCAAAGACGGTGTGCTTGCTCCTGTTTCCGGCGACTATGTATTTTCGGAACTGGTAAACCCTGTCTTTACCAAAGACGGCGATAATCTCAAGGTCAGTGTGTCTGTGAAGTATCTGGATAACAAGTCGAAAATGACACAAATCTCACAGTATGAGCTTATGCTTCATAAGGACGATAACTGGAAGATTGTAGAATAAATAATCAAGGCTTGCGTCATAAACTGTATAGTATGCTCCGCAAGCCTTATTTCCATTCCGGATTAGTATTTACAAAATTTGCAAAATAAGATGCGAATAGGAGTTAAAAGATATGATAGGGCTAAAAAAGAGAAATATTAAAAAAATGTTGAAACTTGGTGCTAAGGCTGGTGGAGTATCGTTTGCTGATGTTCAGACTGATATAGAAGCTACTATTGATGAAGCAATGACCAGTACAGACCCACAAGTACAGGAAAATTTCAAAAAGTTGTTTGGAAGTAAGCGTCCCACGTCAGAAGAATATATCTATAAAATTGCAAAGAAAACAAAACTTTAATTGGCTAAAGTAAAATTTGGGTATTTTAAATGCTGTTAAGGGTATTTGAACTTAAAGTGCTTGCGATTGTTTTGGAGAAATATTAAACTTCTATTAAAGTACATGGAGGAAAGCATATTGAAACTGCAACTATTGGAAAAAAAAGATTTGGCTGAACCGGAAATAGATATACGATATTCAAGTATGACCCAACCTTTAAATCGGATTGTTCAATATATCCGTCAACAAGAATATCTTATACAAGGAATTTTTGAAAAAAAGCTGTATCAGATACCATTAAATGAAGTCTTGTATTTTGAAACTGTTGATAAAAAAACATTTATGTACACTCAACAAAAAATATTTGAATGTAAAAAGACACTTTCTGCTATTGAACAAGATTTAATAAGGTCAAATGTTGTAAGGATAAGCAAAACAGTCTTATTGAATATTTCTTGTCTGGTCTGTGTTAAACCTTACCCTAACCACAGATTATTGGCAGAACTTAACAATGAAGAAAATCTAATTGTTTCAAGAAAATATATTCCTATTCTAAGAGATAAGATAAGGAGTGGCTATTATGAATAAATTTTTAAGGACATATCTTCCTGCATTTTCTATGGCATTTACATTTATTATTTTGTATGCAACGATAAGCAATATTATAGCAGGATATTCTAAAGACAGATTTTGTTTCTTTATTTTGCAGGTGTTTGTTTATCTTATGGTGTCAGTGATTGTCGATTGGCTTCTATCATTTATAGATTTTAGCAAATATATATATCACTTTATTGCTGAAATGATTATATTATATCCAATAACCATTGGTGTGGCATTTATAGGTAAATGGTTTGCGTTTAGTGCAATTAACATTACATGGTATTCATGTGTCTATATTTTAATTATGATAGCTATTCATTGCTATTTTTATCATATTTCCAAAAGACAAGCTGATGAAATAAACAATTTTTTAAAATTAAGGAATAAGAGGTAATAGTAATGGGCGATATGACAAAATTTAATAGTGCTATTGAATATTATATATTTAATGTGTTGCTAATGTGTTTACTTATTTCCGAAATATTTATTTTCTTTTATACACGTTCAAAGCAAAATAGAACTGAAAAAATTGACACTAGAGATTTAGGAACAAAATGGTTGTTATATTTAAATTTTGTATTTTGTTTGATAATTAGTTTTCTATGTATCAGTCAAAAAGCTCCATTTTGCATAAGAGAATTGACGTTGCCTGCTTACTTTGCAAAAATTGGTATGTTAATTACAGCAGTCGGGATTTGTATTCGTATAAAAGCTGTTTTAACTTTAAAAAAGGCATTTACATTAAATGTTCAGATTAGTAAAGAACAACAGCTAATAACAAATGGTATGTATAAATTTGTCCGCCACCCTGCCTACACTGGAAGTATTCTGTCATTATTGGGCGTGAGTATTGCGTTAAAGAATATCCCTGCTATATTGATAGTTGCTATTTGTAGCTTTGTTTGCTATCAAATAAGAATAAATGTTGAAGAAGCAGTTTTACAAAAATATTTCAAAGAATATAACTTATATAAAGAAAAAACATATAAACTTTTTCCGTATATATATTAAAATTGCTGATGTCTTGGAGATAACTTTAGTAATGGTATTGACTAGTTATTTTTTATGAAAAAATAAAATTTGTAGAATAAATTTGTAAGATTAAGCGAATATGAGAGGAGCTTTTATGAGTAATCAATCATGGGTGTTTTGCCCTATTTGTAACAATAAGACACGAACCAAAATACGGAACGATACAGAACTGATAAATTTTCCGTTATTCTGTCCGAAGTGCAAACAAGAAACTATAATCAATATGAAACGTGGAAATATAATTATCAGAGAGCCAGACGCTAAGACGCAGAGCCGATAATTTGTAAGTTATTGTAACTTATAGATTGTCGGCTCATTTTTTGAAACAAAAAAGTGGAGATTTTATTTTTTCTCCACTTCCTTTGACTTAATAATTCCATCAGCAACACTTTCAATAATAATTAAGTCTTCGGTATGATTTGCAAGCTGATTAATATAGTTGTTACATTTCGTTTAAGAGATTATAATAATTAAAATAGCTAAAATCTATCAATTTTTAACAGTAGTATGTGGACATAGTTGATAAAAAATTGCTTTTTCAATGATAAGATATATTTCTAAGGAGGAACGAGATATGGCACAGAGCATTTTGATTGTAGACGACGAAAGAGATATTGTATCAATGCTAAATCAATATTTTTGCAAAATTGGTTATGTAGTATACACAGCAATTAACGGAAAAGAAGCACTGAATGCAATCACAAAACATCCAGATATTATTTTATTAGATATAAATATGCCAGATATGAATGGTTTTACAATTTGTGAAAAAATCAGGAATTTTGTGTCCTGTCCTATTATTTTTTTAACAGCTCGGATTGAGGACTGTGATAAAATCAAAGGATTTGCTGTCGGTGGTGACGACTATGTTGTAAAGCCTTTCTCCGTTGATGAATTAGAAGCCAGAGTTGCTGCACATTTGCGGAGAGAAAAAAGACATGGTTCGTCCGCAATAGTTCAGTTCGATAATAATATAGTAATTGATTATTCATCACGAGTTGTTTTTTATAGAAATGCTGAAATAAATTTTACGAAGAAAGAGTTTGATATTATTGAATTTCTTTCACAAAACAAGGGGATTATTTTTGATCGTGAGACAATTTATGAAAAAGTATGGGGCTTAGATGGTTCTGGCGACAATTCTGTTATTACAGAACATATACGCCGGATAAGAACAAAATTCCTTTCTATAGGCGACAATCCTTATATAGAAACTGTCTGGGGGTGCGGATATAAATGGAAAAAGTAAGGCGAAAAAATTCAAGGCATTATATTGACAACATGAGTATTAAAAATTCGTTTGTTTTTTATGCTCTTATTTCCTTAGTGATTGGTATTGTAATAGGTGTTATATCTATTACTCTTGTAGATGATTACAGAATAAACCTTAACTATAAATATGAGGACATGACAACAAGGTATGATATACCTGAAAATGGTTCATTTACAGCGAAATATAACAAAGACCAAACAGAATACACAATATATAATGCAAGTGAAAAGGAAGTATGTAATTTTGTTGTAGACTATCAAAAGGAACGTCCAGTACAAGAATATATTTATCCTAATCATGTTTCTTACATTGAAGTTTCACCAAAGTTTACTAAACATGATAGAATTGTGGATTCTGCTCTAGGTGTGGTTAATATTGTCACCATTCCTATTGTTCTTTCAATTAGCATGATTCTTTGTGTGACTATCTTTGTAAACCGAAAATTAGTAAGACCCATAAAGTTACTGACGAATGCATACAGAAAAGTCGAAAACAACGAACTGGATTTTACGTTGCCTTACCCTTATAAAGACGAGATGGGGAGGCTGTGTCTTGCATTTGAGAAGATGAAAAATTGTTTATATCAAAACAACCAAAAAATGATACGGCAATTTACTGAACAAAGGAGATTAAATGCTGCTTTTTCACATGATTTACGCACGCCTTTAACAATACTAAAAGGACATACCACAATGTTGTTATCATTTATTCCCAAAGGATTAGTTTCTCAACAGGAGGTACTCGACGAATTATCAACAGTACGCAACAATGTGGAACGGCTTGAAAAATACGTTAGTGCTATGACAAACTTATACCGTTTAGAAGATATAGAAATCGAAAAAGAAAACATAAACTTTGACTTCTTATTAAAAACCTTATCAAATACAACGGAAATGCTCTGTTCTGATATAGAATATACGATTAAAACAAATTGTAATAAACAGCAAACTCTATTTATCAATCTTGAAATTATCATACAAATTTATGAAAACCTGTTGTCTAATAGCATTAGATATGCTAAGTCGATGATAGCTATTGATGTAAATAAACAGGAGGAATTTTTATTGATTACGGTCTCTGACGATGGCTGTGGTTTCAAAAGTACGGATATAGAACGTGTAACATTACCATTTTATAAACCATCGCAAGATACTACGTCTGAACATCTAGGTCTGGGATTAAACATTTGTAAAATATTATGTGAAAGGCATGGAGGTACAATAAAAATTTCAAATAATCATAAGGGGGGAGCCTGTGTTACAGCTTGTATAAAAATTGCATATGTTGATGAAAAATAGACATTTTCCCCATATAATTGCATTAAGCACTTATAAAGGAGGTTTCGATTATGAAAAAAATTATCTGTATTATTTTAATAACTGTCACAAGCATTTTGTCCGGGTGCAATTCAACATCAGATGAAGAAATAATATCATCACAGGATTTCAAAGAGAATTATGAGGTTTCGTCCTATGGAACTGAGGAAAAAATTAATACTTTATCAGATGTTGAGCTTACATCAAGTGAAAAAGAGTATTCTGACTTAGAAAACGCAAAATTTTTTTTAGAAAATAACTCCAACAAAGAGTATCATTATTCTAAAGCCTATTTTGAAATTGAAGCGGAGCAATCAGAAACATGGTATCAATTAACTCAACTTTATGACCCATCAAAAGATAACGAAGATGATGCAGTTATAAATCCCACCGAAAGATTAAGTTTACCATTTGATATTTCCTCGGTTTATGGCGAACTCCCATCAGGGCACTATAGAATAATAGTAAGTATTTCTTATTTCGAATCCCCTAAAGATTGGGATTATGACACTTATTATTTGGCATGTGAATTTACATTAAAATAGTATATCAGAAAGGAAACAAATGGGAACAGCAAAATGGATATACTGTCCTATATGCAAGAATAAAACAAGAACAAAAATCAGAACGGATACTAAGTTGATAAATTTTCCACTGTATTGTCCAAAATGCAAACAGGAAAACCTAATTAATGCCAGCAAATTAAAAATAACAGTAATCAAAGAGCCAGACACTTAGATGCAGAGCCGATAATTCAGAGGATTTCATATCTCATAGATTATCGGCTCATTTTTATTACCTATCACCATATCCCGTATGATTGGCAGGCAAATAAAAATGGAGGAACTAATCTTCCCCCACTTCCTTTGATTTGATGATACCAGCAGCGACGCTCTCCATGACAACCATATCTTTGTCGTCGAAAGTATCAAGCTGTTGTTCCAACTGTCTGCGGCGAGTGCTTTTTACTTTGTCACTGGTCGGCAGGAAAATTTCATCAACAGACACATTAAGTAGAGTTACAAGGTCATAAAACACCTGTAAACTTGGGTGCTGCCCTTTATTCTCAATATTCGTCAGATAGCGTGGGTCAATTTCAATTTTTGCTCCCACCTGTTCACGGGTCAGACCTTGTTTCATCCTTGCCGCTTTGATGGCAAGACCAAAGGCTCTGAAATCGTATTTATCTTCTGTTTTACGCATAATTAATCACCTCACTACATTTTACTGTTCCTAAAGAATTTGTAACAGGTACAGTAAAACGTATTGCAAGGTTTATCAGTTCCTATGAACAGGTAAATAACAATATATGCTGCTTGGCGGTAAAAAAAAAACCGTTGTCAGCAGTAATGCTTTTATACGTCCTTTTAGATAGAACGACGGTTCATACAGCCGCCGTTTTATTTTTGTCCAACGGTGGACAAACTACTGGTTGGTTTTGTTTTAGCGGCTTCAGGAGGTAGCCGCATGGAATGCCTATACATTCAACAACATTCGACCATTGGTAGCTTGTTAAAAAAATCCGTTTAACTTTTGCGGATTATATCGCTCTTGTATATGGTTTTTCACATCACATAGCAGGAACAATTTATAAGGCACAAGAACAGCACGTCAGTATTGCTCTTGTGCTTTTTTGCTACTTTAAAAAATTTTTTGATTTTTTTCTGATTCGGGTTACAAATCACCCCTCCGTGTTGAGTGTTAGTGCGGAAAGAGGTAAAAAGCCTTTTCGCTTTAGCAACTTCAACTTGAAAGGAGGTGAGATTATGAAACCTTCTTCATTTGAGAACGCTATAAGACTTCAATTTGACTGTCTGGCTCGTAAGGTGATTGGCAGAACTGTAAAGAACTACAACAAAGAACTTGCCAGACGTGCAAAGCATGAAATATCTTTCTGTGAAATACCAGAGCTGGAATTAAACCAGTTGGGTGTATCGGACGAATACTCGCTTGAATTTACTTCCTTTGATGTGTTCGGTACAGAAGTTCGTGTCTATGATGAGAAATTATGTGAAGCAATCAAAAAATTAAGTGAAAGACGACGCAATGTTGTGTTGATGTTCTACTTTCTGGAATTACCAGACGCAGAAATCGCAGAGATTTTGGATATTTCCAGAAACTCTGTTTATAGAAACAGAATGTGTTCACTAAAGCTCATTAGAGATATGTACGAGGAGGAATTATAACATGATGAAGTCTACAAAAAAGTGTCCTCTATTCTCCACAATCAGTTTAGCTGCTGATGGCGACGAAGTGGCAATAGAGAAAATTTTAAATCACTATGACGCTTACATATCAAAAGCAAGTTTACGCCCGTTCTATGATGAACACGGAAATATGTATATTGTGGTCGATATGGAACTGAAAGGCAGAATTAGAGCTGCCCTTATTAAAGCAATTCTAGGTTTTGAAGTCAGAGTGAAATAAGCGAATATATACGGAGTGTGATACCACCTCATTCCAGCTCCGTTTTACAAGTGTTCTTTGAAAATTGAATAAAGTAATCAGATACGTTTGATATGCGGTGAGCCGACGGACTGGAACGCCATGACCCATGAAAAGGAGGGATAAAGAAGCGAGCGACCACGCCAGTGATCCGTAAGCGACTGTTGGAAAAGTTGCTGCCATGACCCGTATATCAGAATAATGATACACTCGCATGGTGCGGTTCACCCATCAGAATGGGAATGGTGAAATTCCAGTGGAGCTTTCCAAAGCCATCTGATTACTTCTTACTTTATAGACAAATTCTTTCATAATGTACAAGCATTTTTGCATACTTTGTAAATATATTGTAGTGAGGTGGTTCAATGGCAAATGACGCAAAGGTAGTTTGCAAGAATGTTTTTAAAAATTGTGATAAAGCGGCGTTTACAAAAGCATTTACTCTAAAATGGATAGAGTTGATAAATCAATATGAAAAAAATAAAGGAAGGGCAACTCCTGCCAGATGATAGACAAACTATCCTACAAGATGTTATAATAACATTATGTAGAGATAGTTTGTTTCGTCTTCTCAAAAAGGAGAACGAAGCATGATAGAATCAAAATCAAGAGTTGCTATTTATTGCCGCTTATCAGAGGAAGATAGAAACAAACAATCAGAAACAGACGACAGTAACAGTATTCAGAATCAAAAGTCAATGTTACTTCAATACTCATTAGAGCATGGTTGGGAAGTCTACAACATATACAGTGATGATGATTACACTGGTTCTGACAGACGACGACCAGAATTTAACAGGTTGTTGGAGGACGCAAAGAATCGTAAATTTGATATTGTCCTTTGTAAGACACAATCCAGATTTACCAGAGAACTAGAATTAGTGGAAAAATATATCCACGGTCTTTTTCCTATTTGGGGTATTCGCTTCATCAGCATTGTTGATAATGCAGATACCGCTAATAAAGGAAATAAGAAATCAAGACAGATTAACGGTCTGGTGAATGAGTGGTACTTGGAGGATATGTCAGAGAACATTAAAAGCGTTCTCACTGACAGAAGAAAGAACGGACACCATATCGGTGCTTTTGCTCTGTATGGTTACAAAAAAGACCCTGACGTAAAAGGGCATTTGATTATTGATGAAGAAGCTGCGGAAGTTGTCAGAGAAGTTTTTACACTGTTTTCACAGGGATATGGAAAGACCGCCATTGCCCGTATGCTGAATGACAGAGGAATACCAAACCCTACGGAATACAAACGACTTCATGGTTTGCGTTACAAGCAGCCTAAAACGAAAAACAGTACCCTATGGAAATATTTTGCCATATCAGATATGTTGGTGAATGAAATCTATATCGGGAATATGGTTCAAGGGAAATATGGCAGCGTTTCTTATAAGACAAAGCAAAACAAACCCAGACCCAAAGACGAGTGGTACAGAGTTGAGGGTACACATGAGCCGATTATTGACCGTGAGTTATGGGATAGGGTTCAAGCATTGGTAGCTCAAAAGGCAAAACCTTTCACAGTTGGCACAATCGGTTTATTTGCCAGAAAAGCTCGCTGTATGAATTGTGGTTATACAATGCGTTCGTCAAAGAATCATGGTAAGCATTATTTACAATGCTCTAACCGCCATGTAGCAAAGGACGCTTGTATAGGTTCTTTCATTTCAGTAGACAAATTAGAAAAAGCTGTGATTGATGAACTTAATAAGTTATCCGCAGAATATCTTGACAAAGATGAGCTTGAACAAAATGTGCAATTCAACAATGACTTGCGAGGTCAAAAAGAAGCTCTGGAAACGGAGATTGCTGCTTATCAAAAAAAGATTGCGGAATATACAAAAGGAATCCGAGAATTATATTTAGATAAGGTAAAGGGTATTCTTTCCGAACTTGATTACTTGGATTTATCCAAAGACTTCTCAACACAAAAAGAAAGGCTCGAAAAACTGATGATTGATACGCAGAAACAGCTTGATGTTATTGAAAGAAAAATGCTGATTGGCGACAACAGACGACAGTTAATCGAGCAATATACAAATCTTGAACACTTAGACAGGGAAACGGTTGAAAAGCTGATTGATTATGTATTGGTTGGCAAAAAAGACCCTGTAACTAAGGAAGTACCTATTGAAATACATTGGAATTTCTAGGGTTCTCATATCTGGCAGCTAGTATGCCAGATTATCGGGAACTTTCTTTTAAAACCTCAATGTTGTCTTTATACAATCGCACCCTCTGAAAAGGCAAGTGAAACTGACTCAAATAGCTTGAGTACAAGCACAGCTAATTCAGAATCAGAAAGTCTATCTGAATTAACTAGAATTAGCCAAAGTATTGAAAATTCAGTAAATGCAAGTAATAACACTTCACAGAGTATTAATGAAAGTACATCTGCATCCAATTCAAAGAGTGCAAATGAATCAACAAGTATTAGTGCAAGTACATCACTATCTAATTTAAAGAGTGAAGATTTATCCGAATCAATTAGTGAAAGTATATCTTTATCAAATTCAAAGAGTGCATTTGAATCAACAAGTATTAGTAACAGCATCGTTCAATCTGGATCAGCAAATACAAATGAATCTGAAAACATTAGTAATAGTATTAAAGAATCAGAATCAGCAAGCACTTCAACAGCAGATAGTTTGAAAGAAAGCTTATCAGGATCTACAGAAGCAAGTGGATTATTATCAGACAGCTTGAAAGAAAGCTTATCAGGATCTACATCAACAAGCACTTCAACATCAACAAGTTTGAGTGGAAGCTTATCAGATTCAGAAAAAGCAAGTGAATCATTATCAACAAGCTTGAAAGAAAGCTTATCTGGTTCTACATCAGCAAGTAAATCATTGTCTGATAGCTTGAAAGAAAGCTTATCTGCATCTACAGCAGCAAGTACTTCAACATCAAAGAGCTTAAGTGAAAGCTTAGCTGAATCTGCATCAGCAAGTACAGAATTATCTGAAAAGACAAGCAACAGTATCAGTGAATCTGAAAAGGCAAGTAAATCATTGGCAGATAGCTTGAAAGAAAGTTTATCAGGATCAACTTCAACAAGTACTTCAACGTCAACAAGTTTGAAAGATAGTTTATCTGTATCTACTGCAGCAAGTGAATCATTATCAACAAACTTGAGAGATAGCCTAGAAAAATCAGAATCAACAAGTACTTCAACTTCAAAGAGCTTAAGTGAAAGCTTAGCTGCTTCAGAAAAAGCAAGTACAGAATTATCTGAAAAGACAAGTAATAGTATCAGTGAATCTGAAGATGCTAGTACTTCAACATTAGATAGCTTGAAAGAAAGCTTATCTGGATCAACTTCAACAAGTGTTTCAACATTAGAAAGCTTAGAAGAAAGCTTAGCTGGTTCAAAATCTACAAGTGCTTCAACATTAGATAGCTTGAAAGAAAGCTTATCTGGTTCAACGTCTACTAGCGAATCTATTTATAATAGTTTGCAAAATAGTTTAAGCCAAGATTTAGCCGATAGCACATCAACTTCTATTAGTTTAAGTGATAGCATTTCTAAATCAGAACCTGAAATGTATAGCTTAAGTACTTCAGCAAGCTTATCAACTTCAATCTCTGACTCTGTATCACTTTCTGAATCTCTATCAGTATCAGTAAGTATTTCAATGTCTAATTCAGGTTCAATTTCAAATTCTAAGAGTTTGAGCGATAGTAAGTCAGAATTATTGAGTGCAAGCACTTCAACTTCTTTAAGTGATAGTGAGTCTACATCATTGAGTACAAGCTTATCTACTTCACTAAGTGATAGTGAATCAACATCATTGAGCACTAGCCTATCTACTTCACTAAGTGATAGTGAGTCTACCTCATTAAGTTCAAGCTTATCTACTTCACTAAGTGATAGTGAGTCTACATCGTTGAGCTCTAGCCTATCTACTTCATTGAGTGATTCAACAAGTTCAAGTGAAAGTGTTTCTGGATCATTAAGTAGTTCTGAATCTGCTTCTGCATCTGAAAGTTATGCGACAAGTGTTGCTACAAGTACAGCTGGTGGAGGAACATCTTATCGTCAGGTTGTAGTGGATACACGTGCTCCATTACAGGTAGCTCCTAAAGAAACAGAGGATGTGGTTGAGGATGAAACTCCTAAGGCAAATCCTGAGAAAACAGAAACAATCGAAAAAGAAAAAATGCCTAAATCAACATTAGATGTTACTCATAGAGTATGGTGGTCTTGGGTTCCAATTGTTGGTGCATTAGTTTCTATGAATGAGACTCGTAAGCGCCGTAAAGAAGAAAATGATGCCAAAAAAGAAGAAGAATCTAAAGATAAAAAATTAAAATAATGATAAAATAACAGTAGCTAACTTTTAGTTACTGTTATTTTTATTTGGGAGTGATGTTTATGAAGGAAAAGACACATTTGGTTAGAAACCGATGTCTTTTTTCAATCTTTATTATTTTTATTTATTTCTTATGTCATCGTGTTCCATTAAATGGAATTGATATGCGTGCATATGATAATTTAGGGTTGGATTTAGGTGCTATTTTAACATTGGCTGTAAATGGATCGAATAAAAGATGTTATGTGATGAGTTTAGGTATTTCACCCTATATCACGTCTAGCTTAGTTGTATCTATTGTACAGGCAATGCGTTCAAAGGAATCAAAAGCTCGTACTTCTCCTAAGGCAATGAATTACTGGATTACAGCTATTTCTTTTGCGATTGCACTTATTCAATCTATTTTTTACGCTTTAGAACTTAAATATGTGGATCCAAATATAATGAGTGTGTTGCTTGTTATTTTTGAATTGATGGCTGGTGCTAGTATTGCACAATATTTATTATTAAAGAATAAAAAATATGGTGTTGGTGGATTTGCTCCAATCATTGTTGTGAATATGACAGAAAGTTTAGTTGCGATTATGTTAGGCTCAAAATTTGTGGATTTACGAATTCCATTAATGATATCTTTGATCATGGTAGTTATTATGATCTTTATGGAAATGCATGAGAAAAGAATTCCTTTACAGCGTGTATCTGTACATAACGTGCATGCCGAAAAGAATTATTTGGCAATTAAATATAATCCTGTTGGATTTATGGCAATTATGTTTGGTTCATCAATTTTTATGATTCCCCAATTAATATTCGGATTACTGCACTATTTTTATAAAGATAATGAGAGTCTAACTTGGCTTTATATAAATGTAAATATGTCCAAACCTTTTGGAATGTGTGTCTATATAGGATTGATGTTTATTTTCTCTATTTTATTGGCACTCTTGTTTATTAATCCTAAAGAATTATCAGAAGATTTATTACAGAGCGGAGATAGTATTGTGAATGTTCCTGCAGGAAAGCCGACTCGTCGTTATATTCGTAAATGGGTCTTATTTTTAAGTTTTATTAGTACAACAATTATGTGTACATGTCTTGCGGTATGTTTATATCTTCAATATAAAGGAATTGTACCTTCTACAGTTGCTATGCTTCCAACGACATTTATGATGCTTTCGGGATTACTTTGCACATTGTATTTGGAAATCAAAGCCTA
>ERZ1106952.362-NODE-362-length-23672-cov-155.726976_pt1 | contig 23672 bp, 16 predicted proteins | sample MGYA00403677_ERZ1106952 | MGnify/ENA primary metagenome ERZ1106952 (study PRJEB35170, sample SAMEA104062415) | human gut metagenome | biome: human gut; feature: human-associated habitat; material: faeces | place: Denmark | collected 2012-05-14 ...
AAATTATCATATGCGAAAATGAAATAATATGCAAGATGGTTAGTTTCATCAAAATGCTATTATATTAAAACATTTTTCTATAGCATTTTTAGACTTTTAATTTTCCATTGGTATAAATTATAAAATTTATTGAAGCAAAACTTTTTCTTTATTACATCTAGCAAGAATTAATGGTTTTGATTTATTAAAATCAATAATTCTATAATATTCATATCCTTCAATACTGCAATCTATTATAGCTTTTAATTTAACACCATTTGAAAAAGATATGATTAAATCTCCACATTCTTCAATAAATGCCTTTTCAATCTTTTCTTTTGCTAGAATACACTTTATTTTATTAATACTAGATAAAAGTATTGAATTTTTTGCACTTTCCTCTAATAAAAGAGAATGATTTACATCTACATATTCGTCTGAACTATTAATTATTATAGTCTTAATCCCCTAGATAGGGAAATTAATACTAATTCATAAATCACATGTAATCCTAAAGTACCATATCCTATAATCATAAATAAAATACTGGGCATTAAACTTATTAAAAATTGATTTATAAGGAATAATATTGTGCTAACAATTACAATAAATAATTGTATCAAGTAAGGTATTACCCTTATATAAAGGAATGGTGGATTAGCTGATTTTGCTTCTTTAAATATAACTAATTTTCTTAATAATGATTTCTGAGGAACCGTTAGTTTTTTAATTGTCTTATCCGAAAAATAACAATCATTAGAATTCCCAAGAATTAATAATGGTATTTGCATAAATAAAACAACTAATATGCATATAAAGAATACAATTATTTCATTTAATTCCATATTTTCCCTCCACTAGTTAATACACATAACTCAAACCGTAATTCACCGCCGCAGTTCCAATTGTTACTCCTGCAATTGTGATTGCTCCATTAATCATTAATCTTCTTATAGTTGGTGCTATAGCATCTTGAACCGCATTTAAAGCTACATTACCCCATAATCTAGTAGTTGCTTGAAGACCTTTCATAGAAATTTCTCCAGCTAGATACCTATTAGATGCAGTTGTAATAGCTTTGATAGCACTAGCTCCTTTACCAGTCAATTTCATGCTTGAAGCAATTTTAGCACTATTTCTAGCTCCAGCCCCACTAATTGCTCCGCCAATAAATCCTAAGCCTGCAGAAGTTATAGAACCAAGCAATGTCAAATCTTCCCCATGAAATGCTGAACCAATTGCATATTGTGACCAACCAGCAACAGCACCTATTCCAGCAGAAGCTAAAGCTCCAATTCCTGTCATTGCTAATGCGGTTGAACCTAAAGCAAACAATCCATCAACACCGGCTTGCCAATAATTAATTTCATCCCATCCATAAGTTAAGCCTTGACTTACTACACTAGCTACAGCTCCTACAATGAATGAACCTACTAATAATCCAATTACTAAAATTGCTGAATGACCACTAGGATCATAATACATAATCGGATTATTTTTAGCATAGGAATATAAATTAATTCCACTGACAACTTCGTTAGATAGATAATCCACACTATCAGGCGAAATAAATCTTCCAATTTCTGGATTATAATATCTACTTTCTAAATAATATAGATTAGTTTCATCATCATAATAATAACATTTAAACCTAAAAGGGTTTTCTCTAGCAATAGAAATGTCATTTCCTTGAGTAATAGTTATTTCTCCATAAGGTGAATAAGAATACTTAACTCTTATAACTCCACCTTCATCAATTAAACCAATTACATCATTGAAAGCATTTATTACATAATAATTTTATTCTTATAGTTTTTATATTTTTCCTTTTCTTATAAAAAGATGTCCTTCAAACAAATCAACTAATAAAATATAATGAAATGAATCTCTTATGGAATTTAAATGTTCAATATAGAATTCTCTTACTTTATCGATAATATTGCTATTAAATTCTTCTTGTATTTTTGGTATGTTATTTTTTTTTGAATCAATTGTATATAGACTTAGAAGCGGTGTATCCATGCCATTAACCATTATTAATGATAAAACTACTACTCCACGTATATTTTTTTTGCAAAAGAAATGTTCACGACAATGAATATTCGTAGAATGTTTTCTTGAAAAATACCCATAACTAATATGAATATCAGTATCTTTAAAAGTATCTTTTAAGAGCCTTAAACTACAACAATATGTTTCATGTGTATTTTTAAAATAGACTTTCATATTATATTAACCTAGATGACAACGTCTCCATCCTTTTCCTTTCATCCACTTTTTCCATTTAGCTTTTTTTATTGGATCTTTTATGGACTTATAAACTTCTCGCACTCTTTCTTGGGTTACTTCTTCTCCTGTTTTTGGATCAATCCCTATATCATCATCACTAAACCTAATTCTACCCGAATTTGGTTTACTGAACATTAATGCTCCACTAACGATACCTACTTCAGTTAAAGCAATAGATCCTGCTAAAGCAATTGCACCTGCGTTACTAATTGCAATTGCTCCGCCGGTTGAACCTAATCCACCAGCAAAAGCAAATCCTCCAATAGCACCTCCTGTTGATGATAAAAATATTGAAATAGTTGGTGCCGCATAATATCCAATTAATCCACCAACACATCCACCAAAGAGTGTACCACCAACATAAGCTTCCCAGCCTACATCTCCATTAAACATTCGGCCATCTTTGGAATCAATTTTAGCAATTGTTCCAAAGCCTGTTAAAGCACCAAGTCCAATTAACCCTATTATAATTATTGCAGTTAATGTTATATGCCCACTAGGATCATAGTAATTAACAGGATCATTACCACAATAGGAATATAAATTAATTCCACTGACAACTTCGTTAGATAGATAATCCACACTATCAGGCGAAATAAATCTTCCAATTTCTGGATTATAATATCTACTTTCTAAATAATATAGATTAGTTTCATCATCATAATAATAACATTTAAACCTAAAAGGGTTTTCTCTAGCAATAGAAATGTCATTTCCTTGAGTAATAGTTATTTCTCCATAAGGTGAATAAGAATACTTAACTCTTATAACTCCACCTTCATCAATTAAACCAACTACATCATTGAAAGCATTTATTACATAATAATATTTATTTAGTAAAGTATTAGTTGATGAATACTTTTCTATTTTTAATGGTCTACCAAAATTATCATATGCGAAAATGAAATAATATGCAAGATGGTTAGTCTCATCAAAATGCTCTTGCTTTAATAATAATGAACCTTGATAAGTGTATTTTATTGTTTGAGAATTATTTATTTTCTTTTGTTTTCTGATACCATAAATATCATATGTATATTCAACTAAAGTATTATTAACAAAATCATTAATTCTTATTAAATTGTTTCCTTCATAAATAAATTCTTTATTTACTTCTTCACCATTTTTTATTTTATTTAAATATAATCCTTTGTATTCAAAAGTTAAATTATTATATTTAATGAGTTGATTTAATGAATTATATGTAAATGTTTTACTTATTTGATTGTTTTGTTTAACATTAATTAAATTACCATTATTATCATAAGTAAATTCTTCATTATTAGCTTTTATTAATTGATTAAAATTATCATATTCATAATTATATGTAGTATTTCCTTCAACATATTTTTGTAATAAATTAGATGAAGAAAATGTGTATTGAAAAGTTTGATTATTAATTGTTTCTTTAGATAAAATTAAACTTGTTCTTTTTGCTGAAATATTTTTATAAGTATATGTTTTAGTTAAAATTGTTTTATCGTTTAAAAGAGTTATTTCTTTATTTAGACGATCAAATTTATCGATATATACGATGTTATTATCTAAAGTAAGACTTTCAAAATTAGTTTTATATTCATTAGAAAAAATTACATCGGTAATATAACCTTTAAAAGAAATTGATTCATTGTATTTTTCTAAGAAGATATTTTCTTTTGTTTCTTTAATAAGACTATTTCCTAGGATGATTTTAAATTCATTAGTTATAGTAAAAGGTAAAGTTGCAGTTCCTTCTTTTCTAGAGTTATTTATATAAAAATAGTAATGTAAAGAAGTATTGGTTATTTCATAAGTAAAACCAAGATATTGGAATTTATTATTTAATAGTTTTCCTATTAGAATTTCATTAGTTGATATTTTTAATTTTAAATTATTTGCACTATCTTTTTTGATAATGATTTCATTTGTATTATCTTGTAAAGCAAAAATAACTTGATTAGTATTTGAAATAATAGGTTTAACTCTTAAAAAGAAATAACCTTTATTTTTACAATTTGTTTTATATATTATTTCATTATCAAATTCAGCTAAAACATTTTGTTTAATTTCTTGATCATAAATAAATTTTGGATTTACTTGCTTGATTGGTAAATTATTTTTATTTGTTAATAAACTACCTTTTAAAGGAATCCATGTTTCATTTTCTTGTTCTTGATAATCATAAATATATTGATTGATATTTCTATTTTCATTATCTGCAAGATTAGTTAATAAGACTGAATAGTAATAATGTTTATTTATTTTTTCTTCTTTAATTCTACTATATGGATTTAATAATAAATTGCTTATCTTTCCAAAATAACTTCTAGAATTACCATTTACATTATAATAATATTTTCCTAATTCAAGACTATCATCACCTGCATACGCGACTTGAGAATGATTTATTGATTTAGTAATTTTTTTATCATTTATTATTAATGATATTTTTGATGCTGTAGATGAAAAAGAATAAGTAAATGATAGATAATTCCATTTGTTGTAATTGATTATATTTTCTATTCTTTCTTCTAAAATAGTAATTGCTGTAACTATTCTTGTTCCACCTATTATGTTTATATATAAATTGGCTTTACTTGTTGAAACATATTCTATTTCACAGAGAACTCTTCCTCTTTTTCCTAAATTTAATTGAAATAAGAACATTCTTTGTGAAGTTGATATCACTGGATTAAATAAAAAGGCTATTGTTCCATTTCGACTAATTTGACTATTACTAAAATTATATTTTATTTCTGTAGATGCTCCATCGAAAGGGAAGAAATCTAAATATGGTAAGTTATTTTTATTTTTTGCATCTATATAATAGTTTTCACCTGCACTAGATGAATTGATAAGATTACCAGCAATATAAATATCTTGCTTTATAACATCAAAAATAGTAATTCTTTCTGCAGATATAACATTTTTATTATAACTATTAAACAAACCAATATATTCTTCATCAAAGACTTCTTTTTCTTCTTCTAGAATATTTATTATTTGATTAACTTGTTGATTATTTAAAGATATTTTTTTCTTATTAGTATTATATGTTATTTTATTAAAAACTAATTGGTTATTTTCATATAAGTTTTCTTCTTTTAAAGAAGGATAATTTATTTGTTTTATATTGTTATTACTATCATAACTATAGGTAATTGATTCATTTAAAAGTTTATCATTAATTTTTGTTAAGCGATTAATTTCATCATATTCTAAAGAATATATTTCTTCTTGTGCTTGATTTGTTTTTTTACTAATTTTGGTAATTAAATTTTCTGCATTATAAGAATATAAATATGTGACATCTAAATATGTTTTTTCACTTAATAAAGTTTGTAAACTTTTATCAATAAATTGATATTTAAATTCATTAATGATTTCATTATCTAATTTTACATTAATTAAATCTTGATTTTGATTATAAGTAAATTGAAAATGATTATAAGCATTTTTTATATATGATAAATTATTGTTTTCATTAACATTTTCTTCAAAAGTAGTTGATTTTGTTGAACTCATTAAAGTTGTTTTTTGTAATGATTTTATTAAATCTATATCTACTTGATAAGTTGGATAAATAATTCTATATATAAAATCATTATCATAATTAAACTTAGTAATAATATTATCTTGAGAAGTATATTTTATAATTTGGTTTAAATTATTATATTGATAGTTTTCCTCTAGATATTCATCTAATGAACTATCTTTTATTTTGGTTAGTAAATTATTGTTATTATATTCATACTCTCTAATTATTCCATTTCCTAAATTAACTAATTTTGGTAATTTATTATCATAGGTTATAATCGTATTTCCAATTACTTTATCTTCTATACTTCCAATTAAAGTATTTGTTAAAGAGATATTAGTTTCTTGATCTTTTGTTTTTATTTTTGTTAAATATCCATCAGTATATGAATAATTTGTTTCATTACTTTCTAATAAAATAAATCCACTTACATCAATTTGTGAACTTATTTTTATTATGATATCTTCACTATTAGATTTAAATTTATATTTTTTTAATGTCCATTTATCTAGCTTAGTAATTTCTTCATTTAATATTGTAGATGTCGAAGTTATTATTAAAGAAGCTGAGTTATTACATTTAGCAAAAAACATTAAAGTATAATTAACATTTTTCCTTAATTTTATTTGTTGATAAATAACTGCATTTTCTTGTAAAGAACAATATTTATCAAAAAAAGATTTATATTTATCATCTTCTTGAATTGATAAAATATTGATTGTTCCTGTTGTCTCCCAATTAGAAAATGAATTAAAACTACCTTCTTTAATTAAGTTATCCTCTAAAATGATTTTATAATTTCCATTTATTTTACAAACTTCACTTAAAAAATAATCTTTTTTATAATTAAAATATTTATAAGTATTTAAATAACCATAATTATTAAATTCATATTCTAAACCATCATTAAAATGATATACTTCATAATGGTTTTTTTCATCTTTAATAATTACTTCATTATCTTCATAAATAAAAGTTTTCTTATTTGTTTTATCTTTTACTAATAATGAATTTTGGTATTCTTCTATCGATGTTATTTGATTGTTAGCAAAACTAATTTTATATCCAAATCCTGTTTTTTTATCTAAAAATGACCAATTATCTTCATTACTAATAATTTGATATATTTCTTCTATTCCTTTTTCAGGAGTAAATTTTATTTCAATTCCTTTACTTATATATGTATAGGTAATTGTTTCAATTAAAACATCATTTCTTTTTACATAACTTTCTAAGATTTTATAATATTGAGTAGTATTATTAATTAACTTTCTACCATTTTTATCTTGTAGAGATTTTGTATGTCCACTTGAATAGGAAAAAGTATATTCATTATTATCAAATGTAGTAATTTTTTTAACATATCCACCTTTTAAATATGAATATATATTATTTTTTTCATCGATAATAAAAAAGTTATTATCAACATCTTTTCTTAATTCAAGTTTACTTTGTCTTGATTTATAATATTTAACTCCTTCTTCATCTTCTTTTTCATAGTAAAAATAATCTTCTTCTTGATCATTTGTTTTTACTACATAAACATTATCAACAAGAGCAAAACTTCGATAATCATTATAATTGATTTTACCATTATATGCACCTTTAACTAGTAATGAGTTTGAAGCACAAAAAAGTTCGACATAATCACCAACATTATATCCTTTTAAATATCCTTTGAATGTTGATTTTCCTTGTTCGATTTCGATTTTAATAAAAAATCTTTCGCTTATTGTCAAATTTATTATTTTGCTTTTTTTCATGTAACCTACCTCCACATTTACAAGCAAAACATATCATTTTTTTCTTTTTTTGACAATATTTTTTTTAATTAATATACATTTTTTATTATTTTTGTGGTGTAACTAAGTATAAATAAATAAGTTTTAAAGTATTTTCAATTCCTTCTTGGTGAGTTCTTTCTCCTCCATGAGAAGCAGAAACACCAGTTCCAATAAGTGCACCTTTAAAGTCAACACCTGCTCTACTTGCGGCACCTATATCACTTCCATAAAATGGAAAAATATCAACAGTATAATTTAAATTATTTTCTTTTGCTAAGTTAATAAGTCTTGTGGTTAATTCGTAATCATAAGGTCCACCTGAATCTTTGGCGCAAATTGATACTGCATATTCATTACCAGCAAGATCTAAACCTACACAACCCATATCTAAAGTGACAAATTCATCAATGTCTTTTACCATTGAAGCACCATGACCAACTTCTTCATAAACCACAAAATATATTTTTGTATCATATTTAAATTTTAAATTATTCTTTTTAACATATGTTAACAATAAAAGTAAAATAACTACTGATGCTTTATCATCAATAAATCTTGTTTTTAAAAAGCCAGAATCAGTTATTTCAAATTTTTCATCATAACAAACAATATCACCATTATTAATGCCTAATTTTTTTACATCTTCGATTGAAAATACTTTTTCATCAAGACGAACTTCTAAATTATCAATATCTCTTGATTTAGTATTTGAATCTTTATAGACGTGACAAGAAGGTGAAGAAGATAAAATGGTTCCTGTATAAATTTTATTATCACGAGTGATAATTTTACAATATTCACTATCTAAGGTAGCAGTAATTGGTCCGCCTAAAGTGGTTAATGAAAGTGTTCCATTACTTTTAATTGATCTAACCATTAAGCCTAAAGTATCAACATGAGCACTAGTTGCAACTTTTTTTAAGTGGTCTAAACCTTCAATAGTTACTTCTAAAGCTCCATTATTTAAAATTTTATAATCATAACCTAATTCTTTAATGTATTTTTCAATTAATTTTATGCAATTAAAAGTGTAACCTGTTGGTGATGAACAAGTAAAAATATCTTTAGCAATTTTCTTATATAAGTCTATATCTAGTGTAATCATTTTTTATTTCTCCAAAAAAAGAAGATGAATTTCATCTTCTTTAATTATTATCTATTTTTACTAACTAGTCTACAAATTAATTTATAAATTTCTACTAATATAATAATCGAAAATCCTAATCCAACCGCTACTAGAAATTCAACAAAACTTATGTTAGTAAATTTAAATAAAGTATTTAATCCTGGAGTGTAGATAACTAAAATCATTAAAGCAAAACTAATTAAACCAGAACCCAATAGATACCAGTTAAATGTCTTTATTTGGAATAATGATTTTCTTTGGCTTCTCATATTAAAACTATGGAATATTTCACATAAAGAAAGAGTTAAAAAGGCCATAGTCATTCCATCATAAGAAATTCCTTCAACATTAAAATGTCCTGTTTCCATATAATGACCAACTAAATAAGAAGTAAGGGTAATTAAACCAATCAATAAGCCTTGAACAAATATATCTAAAGCCATGCCATTAGCAAATAATCCTTCTTTTTCTGAACGTGGTTTTCTTTTCATAATATCTGCTTCACCTTGTTCTAAACCTAATGCAAGAGCAGGAAGTGAATCAGTAATTAAGTTAATCCATAATAAATGAGTTGGTTCAAGAAGAGTAAATCCACATAAAGTGGCAATAAAGATAGCTATTACTTCTGCAAAGTTACTAGCTAATAAGAATTGAATAGCTTTTTTAATATTATCATATATTTTTCTTCCTTCTTCGATTGCTACTGTAATAGTAGCAAAATTATCATCTTGAAGAACCATATCGGCAACGTTTTTGGTTACTTCTGTACCAGTTATGCCCATACCTATACCGATATCCGCACTTTTTATACTTGGAGCGTCATTAACTCCATCACCAGTCATGGCCACTACTTTACCTTTTTTCTTCCAAGTGTTAACAATTCTTGTTTTATGTTCTGGTTGAACTCTAGCATAAACAAAAACATGTTCAATAACTTTTTCGAATTGTTCATCGGATAATTTTTCCATTTCTAAACCAGTCATGGCTTGCTCTTTAGAAGAAATTATTCCAAGTTCTAAGCCTATTGCTGTTGCAGTATCTTTATGGTCACCAGTAATCATTACTACTTGAATACCAGCTTTTTTACATTTTTCAACTGCTTTTTTTACTTCTGGACGAATAGGATCAATCATTCCTACTAAACCAACAAAAATTAAATCATCTTCAGAAATATCATCTTTAGAAGAAGTTTTTTTATAAGCACACGCTAAAACTCTTAAGGCTTTTGAAGAATATTCATTATTAATTTTATATATTTCTTGGACTTTTTCTTCTGTTAAATCTTCAATTCCATTTTCGAGTAATATTTTGGTACATTTTGGTAATAAACAATCTAATCCACCTTTTGTATATTGATAAAATTCATTTTGCTCTTGATGTAAAGTAGACATCATTTTTCGATTAGAATCAAAAGGTAATTCGTTTACTCTTGGTAAAGTTTTTTCTAATATTGTTTTATTAATGTTTTGTTTTAAAGCAAATTCAACAAGAGCAACTTCGGTTGGTTCACCATTAACTAAATTATTACTATTTACTTCTGCATCTGTACATAAACTCATTGCTTTAGCAAGTAAATCTTTATTATGTGAATAACTTTCTACAACTGTCATTTTGTTTTGAGTTAAGGTACCAGTTTTATCTGAACATATTATTTGAGTACAACCTAAAGTTTCTACTGCAGTTAATTTTCTAATAACTGCTTTCTTTTTACTCATAATAGTAACGCCTAAAGATAAAACAATTGTTACAACAGTAACAAGACCTTCTGGAATTGCAGCGACTGCAAGAGAGATAGCAACCATAAAGGCATTTAAGAAAGTATGGAAAGTTAAATTACTAATACATAAAGCTCTAACAATACTAATAATTAAAATAATTATACTGATACCAATAACAACAAAAGTTAATATTTTTGATAATTCGTTTAATTTCTTTTGAAGAGGTGTTTTTTCATTGTCATCAGTATTTAATGCTTTAGCAATTTTACCCATTTCGGTTTCCATACCAATATTAGTAATTAATAATTTGCCTCTTCCATAAGTTACAGATGTTCCCATGTAAGCCATATTATGGCGATCACCAAGAGGAATATCTTCTTTAGAATTGATAACATTAATATCTTTATTACTTGCTACTGATTCACCTGTTAAAATGGCTTCTTCGATTTGCAAAGAAGCCGCTTCAATGATTCTTCCATCAGCAGGTACAACACTACCTGCTTCTAAAATAACAATATCACCTACTACTAAATCTTCTTCATTAATATTTATGACTTGATTATCTCTAATTACTCGACAACTTGCTTTAGAAATTGATTTTAATGCTTGCAAAGATTTTTCAGCTTTTGATTCTTGTAAAACTCCTAAAATAGCATTAACTAAAACGACAAAAATAATTATAAAAACATCAACAAAATCTAAAATGGAGCCTCCTCCAGATTGTGACATTTCATAAATTGTGGTAATGCTACTAATTATTGCAGTAACAATTAAAACAATATTCATTGGATTAATAATCTCTTTAATTAGTTTTTGAAAAAATGAAGTAGATTTTTTTTCTTCTAATTTGTTTTTACCATTTTTTTCTTGCCTATTTTTAGCTTCTACAGAAGTTAAACCTTCTTTAGATGTGTTTAATTCTTTAAAAATATCTTTTATTTCTTCATTATAATATTTCATTTGTTTACCTCCTAAAAATAAAAAGACTTCTACAAAAATAAGTAGAAGTCTTGCACTTTTTAATTTTGGGATTAACTAACCGGAGAAACATTCTCGAGATGACGACTAGTTAGACCACTTAACATGGTAGCTACTCCCCTCTACAAAAGATATTTTATCATATAATTTTGTGAAATCAATTATTTTTCGTAACTAATTGTCATCAAAATATCTTGTGAATAATCACCATAGTTTTTTCCAAAAATATTAAATCCTCCATAAGAATCATTATGTTTTTTAGAAGTTATTTTAAATAAAATATGATTATTATCATTTAACTTTAAATCATTTACTTTAATATTTTCATTAAGTAAAATTCCATCTAAATAAACACCATTTTTATTAATTATAATAGTTTTTAATTGACCATATTGAGTGGCATTTAAAGAAGAATTAGATGGACTAAATTTTCCTCTTCTTCCTCCAAAATCACCTGGAGAAATAAAATCTATAACTTCAATATCATTAATTGAAAAGCCAATTAAAGATTCAAAATTATTGTTATAATAAGGAACTTCACTACATATTTCTAAAGAGAACATTATTTCTTCAACATTTTTATCTTTTATTTTGGAATTATCGAAAGAATATTCGACAAATCCATTGCTAGAATATATTAAATCTGCTTTAAATCTATCATTTAAAAATGGTGTGTTTTCATAAAAACTATGAAATATACCATTAATAACAAATCCATTATTTTGTCCAAAATTAGCGTTTGTATAGCATCCTACTGGCATACTTTCTTCTATTGTTTCTGTTTCAGTAGTGTTAAAAGATACATCATTAAAGTGAATATTAATACTTATACAACCTTTAATAACATATTTTGAGTATACATTATTGACTTTTATAGTCTTAATTCTAATTAAATTTGCTTCTTCTAAAAGCTTTGTATGGAAAACAATAGAGGAAAAAGAAACATAATTTAGTTTGGCTAATTCGCTTAGAGTTTTTCCTCTTTCATTTACTTGTTTTAAAATAGCAACTCTAATTGGTGAAGACAATGCAATGCCAATTTTTAAAATGTTTTCTTTATCTTCTTCTTTATCAATGTTTAATTCAAATAATCTCATATAATTATAGTACTACATAATTATGTAGTTTAAAACATATAATTAATCTTTTTTGTAGTTTTTACAATAGTGTAATAATGATATTATTAATATGAAAGGGCTTTTATAAGCAAAACTACTCTATAATTATGTAGTAGTAGAAAGGAAAAATATGAAAAAAGAATACTTAACTCCAAATTATGAGGTGGAAAAATTTGAAAATGAAGATGTAATTTTAACTTCAGGTGTTGGTAAATCAGATAAAAATCATTCATTTGGTGGAAATCCAGATTTATCTATTTAAAAGACGAGGAAATAAAATGAAAAAATATAAATTATTAATTTTAGGATGTGGATTATTATTAACATCATTTACTTTAAAAAATGAAATAAGTAACTCAAAGCAAGATTTAATCTTTTCTTGTGAAGAAAAAAATGTAGAATTAGATAAAATTGATGTCAAAAAAGCTAAAACAAATGATGAAGCTAAAGTTGGTAAAACTTATATGCAAACTGGTGTTTATAATAAAAAAAGAATGCTTAGATTTGCAACCCCTGTATATGGTGATTTCAATAGTTTAAATTATTTTGTTTCTATTGAGGGCTATAATTCAGTGGTCAATAAGGAAGTTAATATTGTTTACAAAGGAATTGATACAAATGGTACAATTAGTTATTTTGATGGAACAAATATTGTAAATGAAAAAACTGAACTAACTTCTTCTTGGTATTGGGCTTGTTTTACTATTGAATTTTCTACTTATAAATTTTATACTGCTAATATTTCTGCTTATTTAACAGCAAAAACTTCTTCAGAAGAAATAAATTCAGAAGCAAAAGAAAATATCTGCTTAAAAAAAGAATTACTTTCTAATGAAATTATAGATAAAATTAGTAGTAATTTATTAGGAAATTATCAAACAACTGATAATGAAAAATTAGTTCTTAATGAAGATAGTTTAACTTTAAATGAAGAAACTTTAACTTATATTGATAAAGATGAAGATTATTTTATTTTTCATAAAAATGATAATGTTTTAAAAGTAAAATTTGATAATAACTCTTTAATTGTTGATGGCACCATTAATAATAAAAAATATGAACAAGTTAACTTTACTAAAGAAGTTTCTACAAAAACATTTGATGTAACTTTTAAATATAAAGATCAAGTTTTAGGTGTTGAAAAAGTTGAAGAAGGTAATAAACCAAACTTAAAAACAATTACTCGTCCAGTAAATGATAATCTTACTTTCTATGGATGGGAAATTGATGGAAAAGTATATTTAGAAGATAATTTACCAGTAATCAATAAAGATACTATTCTAAATGCTATTTTTAAGGCAAAGATTTTAGTTAATACATATAATAATCAAACAAATGAATTAATGTCCCAAAAAGAACATTATTATGATGAAAATGAAATGTATACTTTAAACTTTGAAACAGTTAATGGTCTTGTTCCAAATAAAGATTATATTAAAGCTATTGCAAATAAAAATACTACAGAAAATATTTATTATTCACCATTATCAAAATGGGATGGAACAAGTGAAGAATTAACTTTATTAGAAAAAAATCATTATACTATTTCAACAAGTGCACAATTTGCTTATTTTGCTAATCAAGTTAATAGTGGAGTTTCTTATGAAGGATGCACAATTACTTTAACTTCTTCTTTAGAAATTAATAGTGATTTTGTTAATATCGGTGATATAGATAATTCATTTAAAGGTATTTTTGATGGTAATAATAATTCTATTAGAGGAATTAGTAAAAAATCAACTGCTACTAGAACAGCATTATTCTATGAATTAACTAATGGCACAATTAAAAACTTATCAACTTATGGTAGTGTAGAAGCAGGACAATATGGTTCTGTTCTTGTTGGTAGAAATATGGGTGGTACAATTGATAATGTAACTAATTATGCTACTTTATCTCATTCAACTGGTAATGGGGCTGGTGCTATTGCGGGTGGATTAAATAATGGTGGAACAATTACTAATTGTGTTAATTATGGAAATGTAACAGGAAGTGCTTCTAATAATAAAACTGCTGGTATAGTTGGTGCTCTTGAAGGAACTAAAGTTAATACTATTAATTATTGTAAAAATTTTGGTGAAATTAAAGGTGCAACATTGGTAGGCGGCATTGCTGGAGAAGTATATGCTTCTAAAAGTAAATGTGGAATATTTAATTCTGAAAATTATGGAAATGTAAGTTCTTTATTAGATACATATGTTGAAGAAATTACTGGAAAAGTTGGAGGTATTGTAGGTCAATTCACATCTTCAACAAAAGCAACATCTGTTACATATATGAGTAATGTAATTAATTATGGAAATGTAACAGGCTCTAGTGTGGTTAATTCTGGTGTAGGAGGAATTGTTGGTGAATATAATATTAAAACAACAATAGAAAACGCTATAAACTATGGAGAAGTCTTTGGAAATAATAGGACTGGTGGAATAGCAGGTAATTTATATGGAAAAATAAACAATTCAATAAATTATGGTGTTATTCAAGCTGGATATTCTGAAAGTTCAGTAAAAGATAAAGGTAAATATGTTGGCGGTATAGCAGCTGTTTGCTTTGATGGTTCTAGTATAACTAATAGTAAAAATTGTGGTAGTGTATTAAGTAATAACGCATATATTGGAGGTATATTTGGCGCTTCTAGTTCTGGAAAGCCTACAGTTACTATCACAAGTTGTGATAATTATGGAGATGTTTATACAACAGCAAATGGTGCTGGAGGAATAGTTGGTGGATCTTTAAATAAAACAGCAATAATTAAAATAACATCATCTAATAACTATGGTAATATTACTGCTAATAACAAAGTTGGTGGAATAGCTGGAAGTATTCCATTATCTATTTCAACTGTTGAAGATTCAACTAATTATGGAACTATAGAAGCTACTGCAAAATCTGGGACAATTTATTCTAGTGATTTGGTTGGTCAAAATTTAGGATAAAAGGTAATTAAAATGAAAAAATTTATTCCATTTTTACTGCTAGGAGGAATACTTACCCCTTTGGTAACTATTGCTTATGCAGTAAATACAAATAATAATGTTCAAAAGCAATATAAAATTTCTTTTGAAAGTAATGGAGGAAATTCACTTTCCTCTATTATTTATATTAATGAAGATGAATCAATTAAACTTCCTACTCCTAAAAAATTAGGTTATGTATTTGGAGGTTGGTATTTTGATAATGATACTTTTAATCAACCATTTTATGTTGGTAAAAGTGAAATAAATAAAGATACAACTTTATACGCTAAATGGGTGGTTAAGACAGTTAAAGTATATTTAGATACTTTTAATGAAGATGAATTTGAACCATTAATTTACAATGTTGGTGATACATTTCATTTATCATCATTGCCTACTAAAGTAAAAAACAAAAATTATAATGGTATTTCTTTTTCTTTTAAAAATTGGGTAAGAGGAAATGAACTTCCTGCAGAAGAAGATTTTGTTTTAGAAGATGAATATTATGAATTTCATGCTACATATGGGTCAATAGATTATTCAATATATTCAAAAAGTTATGAAACTACTTTTGATAAAGATTATGGTTATATTGATAATAATAATTCTTGGTCAAGAGGTGAATTAACTCTTCCTAAAGCAGGTATTGGTGAAGGGGCTCCTAATCAAGGTGTATTTTTTAAAAATGATTGTTTAACATTAAATCAATTAACTTATAATGGTGTTGGTTATGGAGCAAAGGCTTTACTTCCTTATACAATTACCAATAATTTTAAAAAATATTCTATTGAAACAACTTTTAAAATTAGTAAGCAAAGTGGCTTAAGTAGTGAAAATTCTAAAATTAGTGATGCTGGATTTGGAATTATGGTTGGATATAATAACCAAACTGGCGCTAATGTAGAAGCAGTAGTTGATCCAATTAGTAAAATGGTTCGTATTGCTGGAATTAATAATGCATATGCTAAATCTAGTACTGATGTTAATAAATTATTTTCATATAATATAACTTCTTCTTTAGATGAATATCATAAACTTAAAGTTATTTATAATGGAGAAACGCCTAATCAAGCTGGACAATTAAAAAATTCTTATATTGAAGTTTATTTTGATGATGTAAAATGTTGGTCAACTAAAGAAAAAACTTTAAATAAAAATTGGTTCTATAATAATCAAGCTAATGGTGATTATATTGGTTTATGTGCTAATTTATGTGAAGCGGATGTTAAAGAGGTTGTTTTAAAAGATTTTGAAGAAACTGATACTTTATATAGTATTGATTTTTCTAAACAAAATAATGTTTTTGATGGCTGGAGTTATCTTAGTGATAGTAATGGTGCAAATGTTGGACAAGTTGATATAAAAAATGGAAAATTACATATTGATTCATATTTTAAAAATCAATCAATCAAAAAACACCAAGCTATTTATTCTCCAAGTAAAAAGTTAAAAAACTTTGCTGTAACTTTTGATTTTAATTTTGGTAATACAAGTGATATTGATAAATATTTAGCTTTTATGTTTAGAGGTAATAAGGCTCAATATAATGCACTTTTCTTTAGATGCGAAAAAGGTTTAATTCAATTATATAAGCATGGAGAAAAAGGAAATGCTTATTCTTATTGGTCTACTGCTACTTCTATTAAAACTATCAGTAATGGATTTAAAAAAGATAATCATCATGTTGAAGTGGTTTTAAAGGATAATTATTTAATTATTAATTTAGATGATAATGAAATATATTCTAATATTTTACAAGATAGTATTCTTTATAGTGAAGAAGGATCAATTGGTTTTTTAACTTCTGCTTGTGAAGCATTTATAGATAATCTTGTAATTTATGATTTAGATGCAAGTGAGGTTACAAAATGAAATTATTAACTTTGTGTTCATTTATTTTACTTTCACCAATAATGCTACAAGCAAATAATAATGTAATGGAAAAACAGCATAATATAATTGATGATAAAGTATCTTATATTGTTGATCGTCCTTTTGATAAAACAATTAATACTTTTGAAGCAAAAATTGTTCTTCCTCAAGATATTGTTTCTAATGAACCATTAGGGATAATTTTTGGAAATTATTTTAATAACTCTTATGGCTATGATGGATCTTGTGATTATTTAATTGATAAAGATGGTCATTTTAGAGTTTATTATAATCGTATTAGTGGATATTCTAGTGAAGTTGATCATACTTTTACAAACTATGATTTTAGAACTGGTCAAGAAGAGCATATTGCTTTAATTCGTGATAAAGAGAATAGTTTATTTTCTTTATATGTTAATGGTGAATTAGTAGAAGAATATACTGCTTCTAGTAGTGAAGCATTCAATTTGATGCGTTATCAAATTGGTACGGATTGGTCAAACTGGACAAAGAATATTGATGGAGATTATGCTCGTTATCCTTTTAAAGGGGAAATAAAACAAGTTTCTTTATTTTCTGATGTGAGAACTGCTGAAGAAATTAAAAAAGATAAAAATACTTCTTCTTATAGTGAAGATGAAGATAATTTATTAGCTTCTTGGAAATTAGATGATTGGTCTAAAGAAGAGATTATCGATGATTCAAAAAATAAAAATAATGTTAAATTAGGTAATTATGAATATTATTATGATTTAGAAGAAACTCAAGAATATGATTATACAATTATGTGTATTCCTGATATTCAAATTACCACTAGATATAATCCATCTAAACTTGCTAAAGAGTTTGATTGGATAGTGGATAATCAAAATAAAAAGAATATTCAATACATTTCTTTTGTTGGTGATTTAACTGATACATGTGATGTTAATAGCGTAGAGCATACTCAATGGAATACAGTTGTTAGTAATTTTAAGAAACTTGATGAAAATAATATTTCTTATGGATTTGTTCCAGGTAATCACGATTATGATGATGGAGTTGGTAGAAGTAGACCAGCGACATTAATGAATAAATATTTACCTTATGAAAAATATGCTAATAAAGATTATTTTGGTGGAGCGTATTTTAAAGGTGATATTGTTAATTATTACAATATTAAAAAAATAAATGGTGTGGATTATTTATTTTTAAATCTTGAATTTGGTCCTCGTGATGGAGTTTTAAAATGGGCTAATCGAGTTTGTGAAGCTTATCCAAATCATCGAGTTATTATTACTACTCATTCATATATTGAACCAAATGGTGAAATTGCTCAACATTATTCACCATATGCGGCTAGTAAATATGGTATAGGAAGTGGTAATTCTTCTAATGATGGTCAAGATATGTATGATAAATTAGTAAAACTTCAACCAAATATTTTTATGGTTTTTTCTGGACATAATAGCTCAGATGATATTATTTATCGTCAAGATAAAGGGATTAATGGTAATACTGTACATTCATTTTTAATTGATGCACAAGGCTCATTTTATTCTCAAGCGTGTGATGTTTTAGCAATGTTTAAAATTAATGAAGCAAGAAAAGAGGCATATGTTTATTGGTATTCGCCATATGAAGGAAAATATTTAAATAGACAAAATCAATTCACTGTATCTTTTGCTGATGAGAAAAATCCTGCCATTGGTTTAGCTAAGAAATCATTTAATATCAATAATGTTAATAGTTATGTTTTTATTGCTTTAGGGGTAGTTTTAAGTTTGCCTATTTCAATTTGCTTAGTAAAAAGAGGTCGTAAATATGAAAAATAAAGTAAAAATATTATTTGTTTTATTACTTTTAACTTCATGTGGGGGTAATCAAACTTCTAATTCTATCAATACATCTAATGATTCATCTACAAGTGAAACTACTACCTCGACAAATCAAAATGTAAGTTTAAATTTGAAGAATATTGTCGATGGTGATGTTAAAGATGCAACATTTAAAGTAAATGATCAAGAAATAACCTCTCGATATCAAGATAATACATATTATTTAGATAATGTTCCTTTAAATTCTATTTTAGAAATTAATCATCCTCGTTATCAAAGTAAAAAAATAAAAGTTGATTCATATTCATTATCTACACTTAGTATGGATTATCCTTTTATGGAAATTGGAAAAACTAGATACAATTCAAATTATCTTTATAATGATTGGACTTTATCTTCTACAAGAAGTTTAACTTCTATTCGTTTTGAATTATCTTCTAATTATGATAATTTTATTTCTTCGAAAAGTGTTGCTCATTTATTTATTAATACAGGAACCACGATTTCTAATTTAGATAAAAATGATTATGAATTTAAATTAACTTCTTCTAAGTTATTTGTTTATGATTATGGATTTAATTATCCTTCTATTGATTTAAATCAATTTAATTATACAAGTAATGTTGAAGAAGGAAAAACTACTTTATATTTAGATGTTCCTTATGAATTCTTAAAGATTGATAGTCATGATATTGTTGGTGTTACTTTAGTAGATGATCTTTTAGAAGCAGATATTACTTCAAATTTAATTTTTGATGAAGATGATATTGATTATAATAATCCAACTAAATATCCTCGTATTGATGTAAAAGGACGTGCTTTTAAAAATACTAAAAATGTTGATAATCCATTTTGGATTAGTAAAAAACAATATGCTTCATTAATTGAAGGAAAAGATTATATGTTTGCTTCACCAAAATATAATAGATATCCATCAATTTGTGATGATGTTCATTTCTCAATTGAATATAAAGAAAGTTTATCATTTGATTTTGTTGGATTTGGTGAATTTATTGATAGTGAATATTTCCAAATAGTTTTACATAATAACATTATTGATAAAAATAGTTGGCAATTAGTTAATGATGATGTAGTTTTACAAATTTTTAAAGATAAAGTTTGTATATATAATGAATGTGATGAATTTTTCTCTGTACAAAATGGAAAAGGAAAATTGTTAGAAACGATTTCATTAAATAGTTTTATTAATTATGGACCATACTTTACTTTAAAAGTTGATATTCCAATTGAAAAAATTCCTAATATTCGTTCGAGTTATGATGATATTTATTTAATGGCAGTCGAGTTTAACAACAAAACTTTATATGATGGAGTTAATTATTATGAAAACTTCTTCTATAAAAATGTTACTCGTGGTGATCCAGCAGATATGATTAGTTATGTTTGTATTGATGCACCAGAAAAACGTACATGCAATTTAACTAATGAAGAAAAACAAAATTTAATAAAAGATAAAAAAATATCTTTTGCTAGTCCTGAGGATACAAAATTTTCAAAAGCAGATGATGTTTACTTATCTATTACTAGAAATACTTCTTCTTTATTATTAGATATGGTAGGATTTGGTGATTTTTCAGAAACAGAAATATTTACTTTTGTTTTCCATTCATCTTCTAATAATGGAGAAAGTTGGAAAATTCAAAATGATGATACTACTTTAATGGTTTCACAAAAAGAAGCAAAGCTTGTAACTAACACTACTGATTTTTGGGTAGGAACTAGAATTACTCGTGGTACAAAAAGTAATGCAACAGTAAATTACACTCGACATGATGGTTATTTTACTTTAAGTTTAGAAGTAAGTAATAGTGAAATTTCTTCTTCATTAACTCAAACTTCATTACTTAAAATGTATGCATTTGAATTTGGTTTTGGAGGAGTTTTATATAATAGTGAACCTTGGACAAAACTTATGAGATATCAAGGAGTAAGTTGTGGAGATCCTGCTTTCCAAGTAAATTACATTGAAATATAAAATAAAAAGCTATGAAAAAATCATAGCTTTTTAATTAGAATTCATTTCTGATAGTTCATTTATCATTTTTCTTTCTTCTAGTAATTCTTCTTGAGCGTATGAAAGTAATTTCTTACAATAACTATCACCATTTTCATATCCTTTTTTATACCAGTATATTGCCTTTTCTAAGTCCATATTGGTTCCTAGACCTCTTCTATAAGCATCACCAGTCCATTGCATGCAAGTTACACTTCCATTTTCAGCGGCTTTTAATCCCCATTTAAAAGCTTCTGAAAAATTTGCTTTTATGCCTCTACCACTTCGATATAAAAGAGTTAGTAACGACATTGCTTTAGTGTTACCCATTTGTGCACTTTTTAAAGCATATTCAAAAATTCTTTTATCATTTTTTTCACAAAATATTCCACGAAAATAGCATATTGCTAAATAATATATAAATTCACTTTCATTTAAAGGAGCGTAATATTCTACTGAATGGAAAAATCTTTCTTTATTATCAATTTTTGTGCAAATCATTTGCCTTATTTCATCTTGGGTATAAATATCTTTTGCCATAATATCACCTATTTTTTTAAGTATAACATAATTTTTTAAGTTTAATTTAAAAAAATATTTTGAATTAACTTAAAGCAACATCAAGAATCATCATTAAAACAAAACCAATAGCCACACCTATGGTAGCAATATTAGAGTGTTTACCATTTTGTGATTCCGGTATTAATTCTTCTACAACAACATAAATCATTGCTCCTGCAGCAAATGATAATAAATATGGTAAAATTGGAACCATTATTTGTGATAATAAAATAGTTATTACAGCGGCAATTGGTTCAACAATACCCGAACCAACACCCATTAAAAAGGCTTTTGGTTTTGATTTACCTTCTATAGCTAATGGTAAAGATACAATTGCTCCTTCTGGAAAGTTTTGAATAGCTATACCAATAGATAAAGCTAAAGCAGAAGCAAATGAAATATTGTTACTTGCTAAAGCACCTGCAAAAATAACACCAACTGCCATTCCTTCAGGAATGTTGTGCAATGTAATAGCAAATACCATCATTGTTTTCTTTTTTAAATTGGATTTTATTCCTTCTGGAGTTTCACTTCCATTATGTAGATGAGGAATAATAGAATCTAAAATTAAAAGAAATCCCATGCCTAGTAAAAAACCAATAGAGGCAGGTAAATAAGCAATAATATTTTGGCTAGTAGCCATTTCAATAGAAGGAATAATCAAAGAGAAAATAGAAGCGGCAATCATTACTCCAGAAGCAAATCCAAGTAATAATTTTTCTACTTTTGGATTCATTTTATCTTTTATTAAAAATACCATTAAAGAACCTAAAGAGGTTCCTAAAAATGGAATTAGTAGACCAATAGTTACTTCCATAATCAAATCTCCATTTTAATTTATTGTTTTTATCAGTAAATTCATATAATAAAAATGCTTTTTTTAATTGATTTTAATATTTAATTTCTATGATTATAATGACAATCACAATAAGGACCACCACTTGCTAAAGTGTATTCTCTTGTGAATATTGTATTATTCATTTCCGCCATAACGTAATCTAAAGAACATAAGGCAGGGATATATTCAGTTAAATTTAATTCGTTCATTAATTTACATATACCACATGTTTTAAATATAGCTGTATATTCATTATTATTTTTTCCTTTAATATAATCGAATTTCCATGTATATGGATTAGTTCTTGTTTGTGAAATTAATGCACTTTTTGCTAAGTTTTCTTGACCTTCAGTAGTGTAATTTGTTGTTCTTTTAGAAAACTTTTTCATAATTTTATTACTCATTGCTTGATGATAAAGAAGTGTGGCTTCATCTAAAGAGAGTTTTTTATCACAAGAAAGTAAGATAGAAGAAATTTGCGCACAAGAAATAATATTTATTTTAAAACGATCATCTTTATCAAAATCAGGAATAGTTTTTAAAATTTCTTTATATTTCTTTTTTCCTTTTTTCATAATTTTTTTATAGTTATCAATCTTTAAATCATTTTTTAAAGTACTTGAAAAACTATTTTTAAACATCAACCACATTAATTTACAAATTATATCGTATTTCATAATTATATTTCCTTATATCCAAATAATGTTTTTTTGACATTTGTCTTTTTAGTATTTAAAACACGATACCCATCTTTTTCAAGATTAGAAATTATTTTATTAGGATTAATATCATCTTCTAAAACAATTTTTGCTTCATTTTTAAGATGAGAAGAAGTAACTTTCTTTATTTTTTCACTTCTTCTAATAATATCATTAACATGGCTTTCACACATTGAACAATGCATGCCATCAATAGTTAAGGTTAACATAATCATAAATATGCCTCCTAGTTAGATATAACTAACTATAATATAGCACTTTATTGTTTTTGATTAAATATTTTTGCAAATAAAAAACTAAGAAGTATTTATTTTTTGCTTCTTAGTTTATAAAAAAAGAGGATTTCTCCTCTTAATTATTCAATTTCAATATATTTTTTTTGATT